>Ga0209581_1000411_pt1 | contig 95868 bp, 100 predicted proteins | sample Coa_R2_FD_187160 | JGI IMG/M metagenome (GOLD analysis project Ga0209581, IMG submission 187160) | Surface soil microbial communities from Centralia Pennsylvania, which are recovering from an underground coalmine fire - Coalmine... | ecosystem: Environmental > Terrestrial > Soil > Unclassified ...
AGTGCCTTTCCCTGGTCTGTTCAACAGTTCACAAGAGCAAGTGTATCGCTTGCTCCGGCCCTCTGTCGAGTGGGCTTGTAAGTATATTAACGTAAAAGGAAAGAGAGAAAAAGAATGAATACTCTTTTCCACTACACCTGTAGCGTTGGAAATGGCAACAAGCAGGATAAGACGGTTATCCTCGCTGGGGAGCTAACGCTTGAGCAGATCAAGCCCTACCTCGATGAGGGCATGTATTTTGTTCCGGGTCAGGTTGGCTTGGAAGACCTTCAGACGGGGGGCCTTGCGTCCGGGTCCCACGAGTACGTGTGGCATAAGATCGAGGAGGGCGATCTCACCCTGACCGAACAGGAGCCAACGATAGCTCTCACCGCTGCTGAATTGCTTCACACCTTCGAGCAAGTCGCCTGGGGCAAGGCTGGAGCAACTAGCTTTCTTGGCAAAGGTCAAAAAACTCCTGTCCAAACGGGAGCAGGGGAGCGAACCATTCTTACCCTTCCTGGCGGGGTCACGCTCCGCTCGGCAGGGGAGGAGTACGAACTGGGAGCGTATGTACGCTTTTGTGACGCGCATGGTAAGGAAATCGTGTACTGGGATAAGCAAGAATGGGCAGATGAACCGGAATTGGTTATGGGGGCTATTCTGGCAATGTTGAGGGACCCTACAAAACGCCCTGAGCTGTATCTAGGGAAAGAGCAGGAAGAAGCAATACTGCCTCATCAAGGCGCATTCCAGCGTACCATTATTGAAGTAGAGGTTCTCACTGACGCTCCCTACGACCCTCAGACCCTGGACCAGGTTGCTTACGATATTATCGAGGGAGCAGCTTCTGGACAGTGGAACGTGGTGAGGCAGGAGGCTATCGACGGGCTCACAATGGTCGGCCTGCTTGCGGCTCAGGGGAGCGACCCAGAGTTTTTTCATCTCGATGGCGAAGGGAAGAATCTTGACGAGGAAGGAGCGGATGGAATCTTGCAACAAAACGGCCACGACCCGGCATTGCTCGAACCAAAAGTAACGGCTAGCTGTTACTCTGATGATCACGTGGTGGAAGTGGAGTTCAACGCGACGCCCTGGTTTGCGCAGGCCAGTGACGCTGAACTGCAGGCTTTGCGAGAGGAGGGGTATGGTGGAGGGTACACTGCTGATAGTGTGGCCGAATACGCTGCGGACTACGACCCCTTTGTCCAGGCCGTGTTTGATCACAACCAGACACTTCCTTCAAGCGTCGAACTGCGGGGGTTCGAGTGCCATATCGATGAGACTGAGGCTGAAGTGTGGATCGCCAGGCATCGGCCTCACCTGTTAACTGGGAAGGAAGAGGAGGGGCCTGGAAAGTAAAAGGAACTCATCAAGCGTTGCTCTGCATTCTCTTCTCATTTTGTCCTCAACACCGTCTTACCCTCCCGTTACTTCTTGTTTAGGAAAACCCTCCGAGATCGGCCAGCGGGGGAGTTTTCCTTTGTCTTACTTGCATTAGGTGCCTATGCTGAACTGCAGCGTGGAATGGGCAGTGCTGAAGCACTGGAACAGGAAGGCGCAGGATCTCCTGGCCTCGCAGCCTGCGAAGGAGGCAGAATGACCCTTCTCAACAGCCTGCGGCGCGCCCTGTCCTGGCTGCACCTGGGAGCCCTGGCGGTTCGCCTCGATAGGAGAGAACCTCGCCAGGGCCCTCTTTTTTACCGAAAGCGTTTTTTGGAGCAACCTTCTCTAGCAAGAAAAAAGGAGACAAGTCAATGGATACGATCGAAATAACGCTGCCCGAGCTGACCGCCGAACAGGAACGTCGCCTGTGGCAGCGCTGGACAGGCCTCTGGTTCCGGCAGGAGGAAGATCACTGGATGCGCGGTGAAGGCCGCTGGCGCATGCAGCGGAGCGAAGCAAAAACCCCGGACCCGGCACACCTCGAGCAGGTGGCGCGCCAGTTGCTGCAGGCGGTCTTTTGCGTCGACGTTTCGCTGGGGTTCCAGGCCCGGCTCCGGTGGTGGCCAGCATCCGGGACACAGGCCACCACGCTCACCTACCGCGACCTGCCCGGCTGGCACCAGGACTGCGACGGATGCGATGATCCGCTGTGTGGCGTTCCTGACGGCATCCCGCTGGCAGCCGAACGCGTGCGCGCTTTTCTGAAGCATACCCGTGAGCGAGGAAGCCACGGCCTGGCGCAGCTGGCCCAAACGCTCTTGCAACGCGAGGAAGTTCTCGGCTCTCCGCGCGCGCTGGTTCTAGAGGCCGTCCGGCTGCTGGGCGAAAAAGAACAACAGTTCGCCTTGACTATGCCACATACTCCAGAACGGGTTGCGCTTGAGGACGAGTGCGCGCTACTGCGCCACTGGCTTACGCTCGCCAGGCGGGTGGAATTTCCCCTGCCCCTGGTTGGAGAAGCGCCCGTCGAGGTCGGATCGCGCCTCCTTCGGCTGCTGGCGGCTCAGACCTGGGCAACGCTGCAGAGCTACCGGCTCTCCTGCTGGCACATCCGTCCGCACGAAGCCTGGGTGTGCGAGGCATGTGAAGCCGTCCGGGCGCTTCGCCAGAGTATCGGGTCGCAACTGCGTCTTCCCAGACAGCTCTTTGTCGAGTGCCTGCGCCTTCAGGCGCTCGTACCCCTGCCATACTACGAACAGCAGGTCGAGGCGGCGCTCGACCTGCTGGCCTGGGCCGATGCGCACCTGCAAGCCTGGGTGATGCCGCCAGTCGAACACGCCGTTTCAACCGGGGAAGCGCCCCTGGCGCAGTGGGCGGCACAGCACATCACCTCGTGCTGGCAACGTACCTGGAGCGCGTATGGCCTGCCGCCCCAACAGCCCTCCGTTCTGGCCGATCGGGTGCAGCGCCTGGCAGTACGCTATGCGCGCATGTTCCGGCACACGCTCTCTGAACTGGAACGGCTGGCCCCACGAGAGGCGCTCCGTTGTACCTCGCCCACTCTGGCCCCGCTTGACGGGCTGCTGAACGGTGTGGCAGTTCCGGCACAGCCAGCAGCGCTTCTTCTGGCCGGCCAGCCCGGTCCGGCCCGCCTGTAAGAGAGGAGTGAAGGAGGACACATGCCAACACACGAAGCGTTTGTAGTCCTGACCGAGGACGAACACGATACCATAGCTGAGCTATGGAGGCAAAAGCACGGGAGCGGCTTGCCGCTGGCCGGGCGGTACGACTCCATACGCGCAGCCGTGCATCCTCGCATAGCGGCGCGCGTGGAGGATACGCAGCTGCGCGCCCTCGAAGAGCAGGTCGCGCACGCGGTCCTGGCCCAGGCCATCAGAGACAATGACCTGCAAGGGTCGATACCGGGGGCGCTTGTGGCGGCCATCTACTACCATGGAGGGGGAGTGGTCTACCTCGAATCCTACGGGCGATTGTGTTTCTGCTCCGCCTACCATACCAAACGACCACGCCCGTCTGTCCAGCAGCAGTGGGTACTCCTTGCTGCGAGCCATTCCACACGCTTGTCCGAAATAGCATTGTGAATGTACAACCGGAGGATAGATATGCAACTTGTCGGCAACGCGCAAACATTGCGACACTTCTTACAACGTGTGAAGGTGGCCATGCATGACCGCTTTTACACGTCTTTCCCATGGGTTCTACTCCAGGCGCAGCAGGGGAAGCTCACCTGCACTGCTTTCCATGCGCGCCTGCATGTGGCTGTCACGCTTGCGCGTGATCTTACCATCGAGACCGAGGGCGAAAGCGTCCTCAATTACTACGACCTCGTTCACGCCCTGAGATCGATGAGTGGCCTCATCTCACTGTGGGCTCAGGACCTGTCTGTGTTGCTCAGGCAGGAGGGTGAGTATCCGCGCCAGTTTCGGCTGGATAGGAAAACAGCTGGGCAATTCCCAGCGTTCTCTCCACTCGTCGATGCTGCCCTGGGGGCGACCTGGACGCGCAAAGAGACCGTGCAGGAAGAGTGCGCCGCATGCCACCAGCGCACCGGGTCACGGGAAGTGATACAGGTGTACCAGGTCACCGAGCTTGAAACGCAGCGGGTGAGGCTTCCGAAAGGGCAGCTGCTTTCGTTGCTGGAAGAGGTGCAGTGGGCTGCCAACCCGCCAGAGGATGCGCGACATACCGGCATCGCTCTTGAAATCGGCAGCCAGCGCATCTCGCTGGCTGCCACCGACGGCTTTCGTCTTGCCTGGAGTACGCGGGAGGCTGCAGGCACTGGCAACTGGCCGCGGGCCGTGCATGTACCTGCCAGGGCCTTCATTACGGGGGCGCGTCTGGTACCGGACGAGGATGCGGTCCTGGTGGAAGCGGTGTTCACGCACTCTACGTTGAGCCAGGAAAACGGGCAACAGGAAGAGGAGCCTGCACCCGCTCTCGTCAAACCTGCTCTTTTACGGCTTACCGCAGGTACCTGCGTCGTCACCATTCCTCTGCTCAGTGAGGATATCCCGCTCTATCGCTCAGTCCTCTCCCAGGAGTGCGTCACGCGCGTCGTGTGCGAAACCGGCGCGCTCAGGCAGGCAGTACAGGCAGTCGCTCCTCTAAGCGAGGCGGATCAATTGCGCCTCTTCTGCGACGTAGGTCGTATCAGGATAGAGGCCATGAGCCATGCCAAAGACCGGACTCCCACGTTCTATACGATACCCATCGTGGACCAAACAGGCCCAGCCGCTAGCGTAGTGCTGGATGGTGCCTATGTGGCCGACGTGTTGCGGCACATCGATACCCCCCACCTGAGCTTCGACTACTGCGGCACAGCAAAACCCGTCATGCTCCGTCCATATGGGGGGCGGAAAGAATCGTGCTTTGCCGTAATGCCCATAAAGCACTGAAAGAATCAACCATAACGCTGAAAGGTCAAATATATGCATCAAAGCAGGTGCGCCACCACTGCTCCTCACGAGCGGCTGGTGTTTGAACCAGGAAGCAATCGGGCCACTCCGGCAGCAGGTCCGACCCCCGTCTACAGCCCCTTTTTGCCAGGGGAGGCGCGTACTCCAGCACAGGTGAAACACATTCATCATGCCGTCTGCGTGAAAGGCCGTTGGCCCCGCCAAACCTATCCCGCCTTACCCTGGCCGATGGAGGGCCTGGTCGGCACCGCCTGGCGCAACATTCACTGTGGGACGCCCGCGCGGGTCGAGGCGCTCAAGCAGGACCGCTGGGGCAACCCCGTGCTGCTCTACCGGTGCGATCACACCTGGGGCAGCCTGACCTGGGGGTTGGGTCTCTGGAGCCATGAGCGGGCGGGTGGACGCTACGTGATCGAAAACTGGGTGCGAGTGGATCTGCTGCCGGTGGAGGACCAGCTTCCCTGGTTCGGATTTTACCTGGCCTGGCAGCACGCCCAGATCGGCAAGGACACCGAGCGGCTGGAGGAATCGACCAGGAAGAGGGACAGCATCAATAGAAGCGCGCGGCTGGCGGATCTCGCACGCGACCAGCGCGAAGCGGCCGCGGCGGAGCAACAGCTGCGAGCGTTCGCGGAGAGTGCTGGATTGCCCGTATCCGCCGAGCTGATCAATGCATGGAGGTCAATGAACCTATGGCAAAACAGCTAACGACGTATGAGGAAGCGCTCTTGAGCGTCGCTCGGCGCTTTGCGCGCCCGCGCCACCCGAAGGCGTTGGGCATCGTGCAGTTCCGGCGCGAGGCGGCACAGCGCTTCCGGGTCTATCCCTACGCGCTCAGCTCCCAACACGCCTTGCGTGATGCGCAGTTGGGCGAGTCCCTCGAACTCGTAGCGGTCGCCCACGCCAGCGGCGCACTGGACATACGCAACCCAGCGGTGGCCTACCGCCCGCTCCCTGCAGGCGGTCCCATCGCTCTCCGTGTGCGTGACGATTTGTATCATTAGATGGGTGCGGGCCGAAAGCGACGGCGTACATCTTTTCACCCTGGGTGATGTGCCTGCTGGTGGAGGCGATGCTCTCTTCGTTGCTGCGCTCGCTGCGGCGAACCCATTCTACGCGATGGCCTGCTCATAGCTGCTCGGGCATTTTTCGCAGCCAGGGAGAGCGGGGAAGGCCAACATGCCCGAGCTTCCTACGGCGTATAGCACACGGCGCATTCTTGGTAGAGACAGAAGGAGCACCATGGAAGAACAAAAAACGAACGACGAACAACTCCGCGCATCCGGCAGCGGGTGCAGTGACATACAGATCACGCCCGTCCCGGAGGGACAAATGCTGGGCCTCGCTTCCCTGATACAGGAGGTCCACGCCAACCGCCAATTGCGCGCTTTCCTGGAGGAGATCTGGGGCCACCAGGAGCGCATCGACACCGTCGCCCTCGCCAGTGTGGCGCAGATGGGCGGTGAAGTGATCCACAGCATTACCGTCTGGGATGAACAAGGGTGCCTCCTGCTGCCCGACCTGGCGCTGCCATTCTGGCAAGCGGCACTCGCGCAGGGAGATGTTGCGCCGGTCGACCTGGGACAACTGCTGCAAGGATGCGAGAGCGACGAAGACCGCCTGGAGGCGGTTTGCGCGTACCTGTACAGCCAGGGCACATTCAGAGCGTGGGGATTGCCCGAACCCAGCCACGAATCTTCCTTTTATGAGCGCCCGATCAAGCTGTCAACGGTGCCGATGGCCTACCCGCTTCTCTATAGTGGAGCGTCAGGCAGGGGCGTTCAGGGGTGGCCGGGTGAGCTGCGCGAGTTCGCCTGGCCCTCAGACCTGGATGTCGGCGTAAGAGTTAGTCGGGTGTATGCCGACGGTCTGCAAGAGATCTACAATAGCTGGGCTGAATTCCCCGCCGACTTGCTCTACCGCGTGGCACGCCACCTCGCTGAGACGAAAGGAGTACGTATCACGCTGCCGCCCGAGGGACATGTCTGCTACCTCTGGAACCGGCGAGGAAATAGCGGGCGCAGGCGGCACGAGCGGTACCTCATCGAGTTGGAGTTCACAGACGATCTGCTCCTGCTCAGGCTCTTCGTACTGGCAGAGACCATTCCACTCGAGCGGGTCAACCTGTTTGACCGCGAGATAGACATTCCTGTCCACCGGGTCAATACACCACTGCCGGATCATCCGGCCTCAGCCTGGTTTATGGAAGTGGTGCGCGCGCTCGAAGCGCCGCCTGCTCTGGCAGTGACCGCTCAAGTCAGCCAGGAGATGGCCTCGGAGTGGATTTGGAGCGTGTGCGAGGAACTGGCGGGCGGCCTGGCGAAAATAGACAAGGCGCGTGACACACCGTTTCCTCGACCGCTAGCCGATCTGGAAGCGGAACACCTTCGCCTGGGCAAGCGTCTGAAGCGGATGGAGGCTTGCACACAAATGACACGCCTCAATGTGCAGGCTGAGATCGTGTGTCTGGCTGCCCAGATACTCCTCCAGAGGTACACGCCGGAAGATGACGTGCAAATGCCCTGGATGTTGCTGCTGCACATGGTAGACCCGCACGATCACGCATCGTCTATTCTGGCGGCGCGGGCGAAGGTTGCTTATCTGGTTGCCCACCCAGAGCTGGCAGGCCTGCCCACTGATAGCGGATGTTCCCTGCGCGGCCCGATGCGCGCGGTGGGCATGGCGATACGCGAGGCCATTCGCCAGGGGGTCTACCGGTGAATAACGGGGAGCGGACCTCCCCCGGAAGCAGGGTACTCCTGGTTGTGCGCCTCCCAGGCGAACGCCTCCTCCATATAAGGCGAACGCTTCGGCGTCTGTGCGTCTAGCATTCCTGCCAGACCACCAACCAGGCGAGAGCCTGCACTATGGCGAGAAGTTCGCTCGTCGCCTACTTGCCGCTTTGACGTGCGAGCGGAAATGGAGCAGCCTGCATCAAGAGAAGCAAAAAGCGGCTTCGTACAACCGCGTGGGTTCACTCCGGGAACCATGCCTGCAATTCGACAAGAAAGGACTATCCACATGGCACAATCAGCATTAACCATACTGGTGGAACAATGCAAGGCGGTATTTTTCGCAGAGATAGAGGCTCGCCGGGAAGAACTCCTCGTAGCAGAGGAGGCAGAGAGGCTCTCGGAAGTCGGTGAAATGATTGGCGAAGCGATTGACTTGTTTCTGGACGAGCGAAGCGACACCTGGACCACCACCCTGCTCCTGTGTTGCCTGGAAGACTCGGACCTGTTTACCAGAGAGCCGAACGCGCTTTCCTGTATCATGGAGCGCCATGCTCACGGAAAGGTCACAGCCCAGCACTGTGTCTACCACAACCTGTATGAGATGCTGCATGACGTGTTAGAAAGGGAGTTTGAGACATGGTATCAAGAGCAACAACAGATCTGATACGAAGATCCGCTCGTGACACGATGTCTTTTTCGTTTCCACATGATGATAAAAAGGCCCGGAAAAATGAGGTGGCCGTGCTGAGGTCCTGGCGTGCGTCAGCCTGTTTGGGACTGGTGTTGATTGTCAGCTGAACCAGCGCGACGTTGGAGCCCGTTGCTCCTATGATGCCTGGTGGTCCCTGTCTTCCTGGGCACACAAGCGTGAAGCCACTGATCTCGTTGAGGCCATCCTCTCCCGTTGCAGGGAGAGGATGGCCTCCTTATTGATTGGGAGGAAAACACTATGATGACGGAACAATCCCTTCAGATACCGGGTGTAAACGAGCGCAGAAGGACCCTGGATGCGCTTTTCCATGCTTTTCTGGAACACACGGCCTCGGCCGGGGTCTCCATTGCGACGCTCATGCGGGCCAACCCGGTCGAGCCTGAATTCGACCGGCTGTGCCAGCGCCTGGAACGTGAGTGTGCAGGGCTGCGAGCTGGACTGGACGCCATGCGAGATATCGTGGATCTCTTGCCCGTTCACGCCGTACTCACCCGGCTCTTTCCCATCTATCGCACCTTGATGGACGAGCAGGAACTCTGGAATCTGGAGCGCGTGGCGAGGGAAACCTATGAAAGCTCCTTGTCGGTAGGAGCCAGCGGAAATCGTGCTTATGATGCTGCCCATGCGGCCTGCGTAGCAGCGGCGCTCAAGCCGCTGCGAGGACAGGAGGACCTCCTCGATCTCTCCGACGAGGTGTGCTGGCTGATACAAGGTGTGCTTGCGCAGGTGGAACTGCTCATGGCCCGCCGCCAGATGATGCAGCCCTGCAAGGCCCATTCCCTGATGAACCACGGGACGGATCGCTAGCAACCGCTCCACAAGATAGGAACAGGTGAAAGGAACAAACGTATGTCAAAACATCCAAGCTGGAGCTGTCCAGTGGACAGCAAGACCCTCGTGATACTGGCCTGGTGCAGCACGCTTGACCTGCGATTGCACCTCGAGCGAAAAAGGCGCGAGCAGCCCCGCAAACGCTTGCCGCAACTGCTCGATGAGGTGCTGTATGCCAGCATAGACGATGCGCTCGCCTGCTTCGATGGTGATCCCATCTATGGACCGCTGTGGGTTTCCCTGGCGCGCTATGGCCTGGCGAGTGTGGATGTGGAGCGCGTTACCTCCGCAATCGCTCTCGAAGGCTTGATCGAACCGTTGAGTGGCGTGTTTTGCTCCGACGACCCCTACGTCCCGGCCCGGCAATCAGGAGGGCCAGCCGATGAGACGGAGGCGTTCTGGCAGGCCGTGACGGCACATTCCCCCCTGGCGCAGCGCCTGCAGCGCTTCAGCGAGAGCTGGCAGGGTGATAGCTGTCGCGGAAGCTGCGAGCTGCGCGCCTTCTTTCTCTGGTACCTCGAGCGGGTGCAGCCTTACCTGCATATGCCCTTTTTCCTGCGCGAACTGCTCCGCGCCAGCCTGGCGAGCGTGGACTGGCACGCGATTAGCGCGCGGGTGTTGCAGGGGCCAGCGCGTCCTGCGTGCTGTTGCGATGCCTCATCCAGTCAGCCGGAACCGCGTGGAGTGCAGGCGCAGATACTGGGCGAAGTGTTTCGCCTGGTCGACGCGGAAATTGGGCTGTACAGCAGCGAATTGCCCGAACCGCTGCGCACCCAGGCGCTCTTCCTGCGGGATTTGTGTCGCGAGACCGCAAGAGCGCTGCAGTCCTGCGTCACAACAACGGGGGCGTGAGCAAACGATGCTGCACACCTCAATCGTTCAGTTGTTCTCTCACACCACTTGAAAGGAGTCCCTTTATGTCAAAGACCTTTGGCGTTACGACCGAAACATTCCTCGTCCTGGCGTGGGCTGCCCGGCAGCCAGGACTGCGCGAACGGCTCATCCAGGTTCACCAGCAGAGTCGCAAGAGCGAACTCGCGCTGCGCTCCAGCCTCACAGGAGCTATTCCCTTCGTGTTCGAAGACCCTGTCTACGGCCCCGCCTACCAGGGGCTGTTGCTCCATCGCCTGGCGCAAGTCGATTGGGGGTTTGCCTGCTGGGCGCTGGAGGCCTATGCAGGCGTTCACCTCAAGGAGAGCGACGATCCCGGTACCACAGGCAAAGGCGCGCAGGTCAGCCCGCAGGCGGGCGAGGAAACGGCGCTGCTCTGGCAGGCGATCACCGAAACCGACCGGCTGGTCGAGCGCCTGCGACGACAGGTCCGTGCAGTGGACGGAAGCGTGTTCCGTGGGGCACAGCTCCTGCGGCTGCACTTCCTCCTGCATTTACCCCTGCTGGTACGCACGAACGAATGCCCCTTTTTCGTTCACGAAATGCTCATTATGAGCCTTGAACGGGTTAACTGGCGCGACCTGGCAGCGCGACTGTTGGGCGTTTCGTTCAGCGGGGAACAAACGCCGGAAGATGACGCTGGGTCGGGCGAGGAGGACGAGGCGCTGTGCGCTGCCACGCTGCTGGAACTGATCGCGGCTGCGGGGGCGAACGTCGGCGAGTACGTCCTCGAACCGAAGCTTTCGAGGCAGATGCGGGACGAGTGCGCGGAGCTGGCGGAAATGTGCGGAGCAACGCTGCGGGAGCTACGAAGGCTCTGGGAACTCGAACGAGGGGAGACACAGGCGGCGCTGACTGACCAGTAGCCCAGCGCACCAAAGAACCATCTGTTGAGCACACCGGGGGAGAAGCGGTGTGCTTTTCGTTGAGCGGCCCCTGCATTGGTTGCCAGACCTGCCTGCAGGGGCCGCCGTTGTGGTGATGGCTGGCCCATCACGGAGAGTATAGCACGCGGAGGGCCAGCCGACAAGAAAGAGAGGCCTCTCTGCATGGACACCCGCTCCATTGTGGTGATTGACGACTCTCAGGTCGTGTGCAAGATTCTCGAAGTCGGCCTGCACCGGGCCGACTACCAGGTGAAGTGCTTTGCTGACCCGATCGACGCCCTGCAGGCGATCCGGCAGGCGCGCGGGGAATCCCAACCCGACCTCTTGATTGTTGACCTTGGGCTGCCCCGCATAGACGGCTACGAGGTAATCCGTCTGGTGCGCTCCAGCCCGGAGTATGTTCACACTCCAATCGTGGTTCTTAGCGGGCGCGATGGCGTGCTTGACCGCCTCAAGGCCCGCCTGGCCGGGGCCGATGTCTACCTGACCAAACCCTTTACCATCCAGCAGGTCACGGCTACGCTCGCACGCCTGCTGCAGCGAGCGTAGCCGTGACCTGCTCACTTCGCTACAGGCGGTGCCGTTGTTGCACTCATGCAACAACGGCACCGCCCCAAATATGGAGGATGCGTTGTTGGATACTCCATCACTTACGAAATCCATCGAAACGCTGTGGCGCTGCCTGTATGCCTCAGGCGTCAGCGACACGCTGCGGGGGTTGCACCTGCTGAGCTACCTGTTTGTCCTCAAAGCCCTGGAGGAGCGTTCGTTCCGACTGGTGTCGGATGATCCTGCCTTTATGCCGGGGATGGCTACCAACTGCTATTGGTCGGTGATCAAGGAACGAGCGCGTGCCGAGAGCGACTCCTGCGCCATGCACCTGCGCGCCCGCGTTGGTCCCTGGCTGCGTTCACTCGCCCCGGATTCCTTCCTGGCCGACGCCGCGCCCGTCTTCGCGCAGCTCTCGCCGGGGCGGATCTTCCCGCTCATGGACGCCATTGATACCCTCTGCGCGCGGGCGCTCACCCTGCAGTCGGCCTTCGCGGCCCTGCCAGCCTATGCGGAGCAGGAAGGAGCATTTCAGCCGAAAGCGGGCCAGATCATGACGCCGCCCCACATTGCCGCGCTGCTGGCCGACCTGGCTGACCCGCGCGCGGGCGAACGAGTCATCGACCCGGCCTGCGGCACCGGGAACCTGCTCGTGGCCGCCTGGCAGACAGCGATGCGCAGCCAGGGGAGTGAGCCGTGTGTGCTGGCCGACGGGAGCCGCCTATGCGAGCCGGGCGCAGCGCCTGCGCCCATTCCTGCGCTGGTCGGTTACGACAACAATCCGCTGGTTATCCCAGTCTGCTTCGCCCACCTGCTGACGTGCCTGAATAGGCTGCCGAACGTGCGCTGTTCCGATACGCTCAGCAGCTCGTTTACTCGCCGAATGCAGGAACCAGGAGGTGGGGAGTACGACGTGGTGCTGGCTAATCCCCCCTACGGCGGGTACCTGGACCAGGACGACCTGTGTGCATCGCTACGCACCGTGTCGACACAGGAGTCGGGGCTGCTGTTTGTCAAACGCGCGCTGCAGTTGCTGCGGCCTGGAGGCAGGGCGGCCCTGTTGCTGCCAGAGGGGGTCGTCAGAAATACCAACCGGGCAGCGGAGGCACTGCGGCGGGAACTGGTGGAGCAGTGCCGCTTGCTGGCGGTGGTCTCGCTTCCGCGGGGCATCTTTTTACCCCAGGCTGCCGTCAAGACCGCGCTCCTGCTTCTCAGTCGGGAGGAACCGGGGGAGGAGGGAGTGTTGATGTACCGCGTCCAGTGTGATGGGTACACCTTCCAATCGTCCCGCTGCCCGATTCCGTCCGAGAGCGACCTGTTCGACCTGCGCTTTCAGGTGGCCGCCGTACATGGTCTGAGACCGCCAGACCCTTGCCCCGATTGGTGGGAATCGTTTGCTGCGCAAACCCGTGCGTTCCCCGGCTCGATCTACGTGACGCCCCAGCTGCGAGAGGAGCGGCATCACCCCCGTACTGGCCAGCCGTGCGAGCCGTTCCTGCGACTGGCCGGATTCGAGATGGCACCCGCTCGTGAGGAACGCGCCTGGCTGGTGGACAACGAGGAGATTAGAAACGCACAGTACTCGCTGTGCGTCGAACACTATCGCGGCTACGATACGGTCTCTCATGGGTTGCGCCGACATGAGCAAAGGAGGAAAGACTGATGAAGCTCGCTGATCTGCTGCGGGGCCGAAAAAAGCGCAAAGGTGGTGGGGCAGGACCGCAGCAGTTGGTCGCGACTCTCAAGGGGAGCAATGGGCTGCTCCTGTGGAGCCATCTCCTGTCATCGAAGCGCCTGTTGCACGCAACAGTTCGTCACCCAGGCCCGGCTGGACGCTTGCAGCGGAGGAACAACAAGGGAAGTTCGCAACGCGAACCGGGTAGGAACAGCCGCCTTCTTAAAGGCAATCTGGGGGTACCAGGTCAAGACGAATCTGAACCCAATGAGAGGAGATACAACGATGAACAAAACCATTGCACTGCTCAACTACGCGCCGCACGTGGGCGACATCCTGGTTATCTCGCGACCGTATGGCGGCGGAATTGGCATGCTGGTGCAGCGCCTCGATAAAGAGGGTTGGAGCAAGGGGGTACTTGCCGATACGCACACGGCACTGTCATGTTTCGGATTGATCGACCGGGACGGCCATCTCCACGAGTGGTTTACGCTGGTGGCGCATCGTGAGTTTGAGCTGGGTTGGTTCTACTGGATATACCGCGCAGTACCCGAGCAAAAGCCTGCGTCCAGGCGCAGGTGGGATATGCGCCTGCCTTTTGAACAGGTAGAACGATAACGGACGATAACGGAAAGGAAGGGACAGTTCCATGTTTCAAGACATGTCCATCTACATGGAACGGACCACTCCATCTGAAGGAGTCGTTTCCACGGAGGAATAAGATATGAACACCGACCAATCAGCATTGCACGAAACGTTAGACCGGCTGCTGGCGCTCTTCGGGATCCCCAAAGAGCGCGTCTCCTCCTCGCAACGAGAAGAAGCACTGGCTCTTTTAGCAAGCCTGCTCGAGCAGGACAGCACAGTGCTGCCCACGCTGGAAGAACAGGCGGGATATGCGCGGGGCAGGCGGGACAGCGCGGCGGGTCGTGTCCTTCTCGGAGAGGAGCAGGTCGCCGACATTGGCCGTTTCGAGTACGGTTTGTGCCTGGAGGCTGACACGCAGGGACGGGGACGCACGTTCGACGAGCAACGGCAGCTGGACGAGTTTGTGCGTGGGTACCTGCGCGGTCACACCGAGGGACAGACCTACGACTACGCCCGCCTGGAACAGCGCTATCATGCCGACCGGGCCACCATCGAGGCGCTTTTGCCCGGTATCTGTCAAAAATACCAGGTGTCCTTCGTCCCACCCGCTTTACTGGAGCGGGAACTGGCGAAGACCTACGAGCAGATCGTCCTCGACGAAGCCGCGGCGCAGGCAGGTGCGGGAGGAGGAGGACATGAGATGAAAGAAACACCAGCAGCTATCGGACCGGGCTGGCGCGGCGTCCTCGGCCCCGAGAACCGGGAGGCGGTCGCCGCCACAATACAGCGCATCCTGCTGGACGAGGAAAGCCATGCCCCGCGGAGGTACACCTTTACCATGTGGTACAAGGAGCCAGTCCAGCAGGACTGGGGGGAAAGTGCCGACCGGAGCGAGCACACCGTCCTGGTAAAAGACGTGTGGATAGCTCAGGACAAAGTCTGGCTCCAGGATAACTACGGCACGCTCCACCTCGCAGATGGGCTCCTTATCGCCTTTGACGACGACGGGCAGGGCTTTTCGCTGGAGGAGCCGTGGCGACCGGAGCGCCGCATTTTCCGCTACACATTCCGACTTTTCCATACCCGGTCGCCACAGAAGAGAGACGCCACCGCCAGCCTGAAGGAGCAGCCATGAGCCAGCAGGCTGGCGGACGTGGATGCGCCGCCCTGAGAACGTATAGTTCCAAAAACAAGAGCGTTCCATAGCTTGCTGTTTTTGGCTTCGTCCGAGCAGTGATGCTCGGGCTGGATGGACTACCACAAGGATTACTCCTTGCTTACCATCCTCTACCTCCTCGATGCTGCCATCTTAGAGGCTACTTGAGCACGATAGAGTCAAACCTATCGCCGGTGCTGGGAGGCTGCCTGTCACTATGATGGCGTGGACCCGCACGGTGTCTTTGTCGTCCGAAAAGACGACAATCCCTACCCCCCCGTACCTGTCCCTGATCTACCGGTCGTACCGGGAGGCCCTGGCTGCCTATGAAGTGTGGGGCTATGTCGGCCAGTGCCTCTCGTTGCGTTCGTAAGCTATACAGTATCGAAAACCTATGACAAATAGGTCACAAGCTCGTTTAGACGGCTATTCGTACCCGTCTCGGGTGAACTGCTGCACTCCCTATCCCCTTGCTAAAGGCGTCAGGGACTACTTTCCGCATGATGTTATAGGAGCCGTTCACATGTCTACGGAGCAGTGGAGGGATAGGCGGGCGAAAGCTCCTCAGTTTGGAGATGGTGAATCGATGAGGATGTCTTCGATGCCAACCTGCCGACCCTCTCGCTCGCTGAGAAAGGTGCAGAGGGCAGCGAGGGTCACGCGCGCGATGCGCGTGGTCTGGCGAGCCGCGAGCGTCTTGATGGCTTTGCGGTGGAGGGGAAGGGCGCTGGCTAGCTCTTGCTCGTTATAGCGCGCCAGCAGTTCGGGAAGACGGGTAGCCACCACGAGATGTGCTGGTGGCCGCTCCCCAGGCGGCGCAGCGCGGCTTAGCCTGGGTTCGCCTTCCGCCGTTCGCGCATCCGCATCCAGCAGCCCGGCCGGTGGGATGCGTCGCAGGAGATCGACCAGGCGGCAGCCGAAGTACCACCGCAGTTTTGCCAGCGTGTAGAGGTTATAGCGTTTAATGTTTCCATCGGCGAACAGGTCGATGGTGCGCGGGTCACACCCGATCGCCCCCGCCAGCCCCTGGCGAGAGATATTCGTCTCCCAGCAGTAATTTGCATAATGGAGGAGCTTGTTGAGCCGGGGCGCAACATCCCCATACAGGGCCAGGATCTTCCCGTCAAGCGTTTCCTTGTCAGTAGCCATCGTCTCCAGCGGTTTGCATCTCCTCTCCTTGATCAGCCTGAGTATACCCGATTCGCGTCAACACGACAAGTCAGTGGAAATCCTGGCAAAGTTGCGACTTTAATGCTATAATGTTACATTAAAGTCGCAAACCCAAAAAGAAGAGTACTGAAAGTCTCCTTCCAAGCAGACGAGATCATCTTAGAAGGAAAGGAAAACACAACATGATGCACATACAAGTCCAGCAGGAGAAACACCGCTATGCCTGCTGATACCGCTCTGCGTTTTGTCATGCCGGCGCAGCTAGTGCGCCAGGTCTTGCAGACGCTCGCTCCGGCTATCCCGGCAAAGAAGTCGTCGCCGGACTACCATCCCCTTGTCACGCTCACGGCAAGCACGCAGGACGGGCTGCTCTTCCAGGCATACGACCTGGATATCGCCATCGCCGTGCGCGTCCCCCTTTCACAGGAAATGCCCGGCGTGGTTGTTGAACAGCCTGGCAGGTGCCAGCTCAACTACGAGCAGCTCCGTGCTGCGCTGCGCAGCTTGCGTGCCCCTGGTACGACGCCTCTGCGGTTCGATGCTTGCCCCGGCCCGGGACAGGAAGGCCAGGCGATTTGCCTGCTCTCGGCAGCTGACAACGGCCACCTTGCCTGGAGGGAGGCGCTCGTGATCTACAACTACGCACAGCACCGCCTCCCTGCCGTTTTCGGCGAGCCAGGCAAGCAGGCACTTTTAGTACCGCTACCCGTTTTCACCCAACTGGTCTGTTCGACCAGCTACGCCGCCTCGCGTGACCCCTATCGCCCGGCGCTCACGAAGCTGGTCTTGGAGCTGGAGCGCGGTACTTTCACCGCGGTGGCTGCCGACGCATACCGGCTTGCCTCCTTGTCGGTCCTGCTGCCAGGGGCCGACGACTGGCCGCAGCCCCTGCTGCTGGACGCACAGCGGCTGGCCGAGGTCGCCCGCCACTTCCCAGCACAAGGCATGCTGCGCCTGCGCTGGAATGCCCGGCAAACGGTCGTCCAGCTCGACGCCGGGCCGCACCTGACCGTCTGGGTCGAATGCAGGGCTTCGACCTATCCCACCTGGCGGCAAGTCATCCCCAAGCAATTTGAAACGACCACCTCGTTTACGGTCGCCGTGGATGAGGTGGTCCGGAAGCTAAAACGGCTGGTTGAGGAAGCCAAAGCGGACTACTACCGTGTCTGGTTCCAGCTTGAGCCGGGTGCAGGGCTGCTCACCCTTGCCACGACGGCGGGGAGCAGCAGCCCTGCGCCGCTGCCCTGCGCCGACATGGTGGCGGAACCTGGCACACCGCACCTGCGTGTGGGCCTGGATGTGCGCCACGTGCTGGACGTGTGCCGCGCCAACCAGGGCGGCCACGTGCGCTTCGCGCTGCGCAGCCCCACCAGCCCGGTGCGCATCGAGTACCCCGAGCAGCCGGGCTTCTGCGGCGCGTTGCTGCCCGTCTTGAAATCACCCTCCTGACAAACAAGCAAAAGAAAGGCATAAGGATGTTACAAAGTAACAGACAACTACCAAGCGATTTTGATGTACTCCCTTGTGAGATCTTTGCCCCCGTTCCGCCCATGCTGGCAGAGGCCTGTGGGTATAATGAGCGGGCTTTCGGGCATCCACTCGATGCCCGCTATGTTGGATTCTACTGGGAGCATGCGGGCGATGAAGTGATGGTCGATGACGGAAGAACGAGCGGAACCGGCGAGTATAGCGGTTTTCTCGCGTATGTTGACCATCCAAAGGTGGCTGTCCACTTGCGTCACTGTGATTGGGGCAGTAGTGAGACGCTTCCAAGGGAGATGCTGGTGCTGGACCGGACGGAACACCGGCTCTACGCGGTACCAGTTCGTCTGGCGCAGCACGTGTTGATGCAGCAGTGGGAGAAGAAGCAGCCCAGTCCTGAAGCTGAAGCGGGGGACACATTGCGGGGAGGATCGCTGCGGGGAGGATCGCTCGAAGAGCCACCAGCTGTCCTTGAGATGGGAAGCTGGCAGGAGGTGACTCCTCCGGGCGACTTCGACGAGCAAGTAACGGCTGCTATGCAGCGTCAAAACCAGCTCGTGGATAGCCTGTTAAAGTGGCTGGAAAAGCAGCAAAGGCCACTGACACCCGGGCGCATCGCGGAATATACCGCCCCGGCATATGCCATGCTGCTGCGCCACATCACGGAAGAGGAAGCGTTTGCCCGGGCAGGTGAACTGGTCCACCTGCAGGAGGTCCGTGCAAGCGGGACTGGACAGATTATGGTCAGCTTTTATCGTGACAACGGGAGAGATGGCCCGCAGAAGGACCATCTCTTTTCGGTGGACGGGACCTGGCAAGATATAGCCGCGTCGCTCGATCCCCTGCTCGAACCGGCCCAGTTGGATGATCTGCTTGAGAGCGGGGCCGACCTTGCGCCTGTTTTTGGACGGTACGCTGCCTGGAATGGGGTCGCCTTCCCCATTGTTCCACTGCGCGACACGCTGGCAATCCGTGTCTCTCTTCCCTGCGCTCGCTGCGGCAGAAATCCCACGACGGTCTTTGCGATGAGCGGCCTGCAGCGCGGGGCATTTTGTTACGTCTATGATCAGCAAGGGGAATACCTGGCGAATTTACGCGAGCAGGAGTACGTTTGTTCGCACTGCGATCGGTCGCATCCAGGCGCTAGTACTGCAGCGGTTGAGCAAGATTGAACGACATTCGATGCAGCAGGAGGAGCTTCATCAGCACACCACTTGCTGCATCGGTCATTGAAAGCACGGAGGAGGTGCTACATGAACCAGAATCCAGAAACGGTCCCACCACCCTACATCTCTGCGCTGGTGGATGAGCTGGCAACTTGGATTGCAGGAGCGACCGCGCCAGGCGTGCGCGATGAAGCGAGAGAATCCTACAGCCTGCGCGAGTCTGCTGTCAACGCCCAGTTGCACGCACTTGGTTGGGATGCGGTACTGGCTGATACGGGCCAGTGGAAGCCCATTCCAGTCGGATACACGATCGTCTGCAATCCGCCTGATCCGCATTTCTATCCACATCGCTGTTACCAGATGCCGGAAGGTCCGGAGGTATGGCGCACGCTGTGGGAGGGCGAACGCGAGGTGCGCTTTGTGCGCTGGCGCGAGGCCTATGCCTACGTGTTTCGGCACCTGGCACAGGAACAGGCGCAGCTCCCACGCCAACGATTTTGCGTGCGCGCACCCGGAACGCAGGGCGGAGATGACTACATGGCGCTTTCGGCTGATCACGCCTTGCAGCTCCATCTGCAGCGCTGGGTCTCGTTGAGCTGGATCACCCCACAGAGGGCTGTGGAACTACAGCTCGCGGTGTTTGAACACCGTGGAGAGCGCACCTTTTATTGCGCGGCCTGCCAGCACGCGCCGTGCAAATACACCCCTGAAGAGAAGTGGCCCATGTCGGCTGCACCGGGTTGGATCGGCGACTCGCTCTAAGCGAAAAAAAGGAAAAAGTCATGTCTGAATCCGTCTATAAGGTCGGCTGCCGTTTGGGCAACACTGGCCTTGTCCGCTCGATCTACACGCCTCCGCTCAGCAGCTTCACTCGCCTCTATCGGTTGCGAGAGACCATAACGGCGTCTGAGGCACCGGTCTTCGCTTTCCAGGACCGGGAGAGCGCGCTTGCGTGGTATCAGCGCATGTACTGGCGGTTGCAGCAAAAAGACCTGTCCCTTGTTCTCTACGCAGCGCAAGCACCGGCTACGCAGCCACCCCCGCCGTTTTTGCCGCCGAGCGCACAGTGGCCACTGTGGGAGGAATTCTGGTGGCGCTGGCATGAGGGAGGCCTTGGCGTAGAGGACGAGTGGTGTGGGCCGGGCGAACGGGTGCTGCGACCCCCAAAAGGCACGGTGATCTGTCGCCAAATCACGCTCACCGAGCGAATCGATGTCCGCGCCCTGCTCGGCAATGCGTTCTTCTGGCAGGAAAAACAGCAGTAGATGTCAAAAGAAAATTCGGATTGTATGATGTTCGCTACTTTGAAAATGGAACATCAAGTACCGACAGGAGGATCAACGGATGAAGACAGGAAAGATAGTAGGATATGCGATTACGCCCGATAAGCTGATTTTGAAGCTCGCTCTCGATGATGGAGTGGAAATGGAGGTGCATATCAATGCGGCTGCTGCAACCTTCATTGGTGATGACATTTATCATGGCATATACACAGGAAAAGATGATGAAGGAGGGGCTATTCGCTCCATTACTCGCACGTTTGATGCATCTGGACACATCCTCGAACATGACGGCGATATCGAATACGAACGAGAAGAGGGATAAGGCAGGTAGAGCATGTGCTACGTTTCCCAGTTTTTATGTTAACATTTTGCAATGACAGGGTGCTAGTGGCCTGATTTTATTGTAACTGTTAGCAGGGTATTATATTGTCAAAAACATCCCAGTGTCTGAACACCATACAATCCGAATAGTCAAGAAAAGAAAGGAGAAATACGTGTGCGTCTGATCTCTGTGAACAGGCAGCCCGACGAAAGCTACTGGGGACGTAGTTCCACCAACAACGACGCATGCGTCCTGAAGCCTGGCGCGTTTGAGCGCCTAGTCGCTGCTGGAACCCTTCAGCTTATGCAGGGGGAAACCAGGCAGTACGAGGGGGATGTTCCACCAGAGGACATCGATGGATGCTTTGGCGTTTGGGATGTCCCGTTGGACAATTTCCTCGTATGAGTAGCCACAGCATAGTGCAACTTTGCTGCCTGAAGCACGACAGCGCCGATTCGACGTCAGAGAAGCCGCAATGGGGAGGACGCCCGGCGGGCGGGCGTTTTCACGGTGTACCAGACGGCACCAGGCTCCAATCCGGGCCTGCAAATTCACTTGCACCAGGATCGGCTTGCAGAAAAGCCGGTGGCCATGAACAAGAAGGAGGTGGACACACACGACGCATGCCGAACAGCCAGAATGACCTGCCCAATCTGGCAGATAAGAGAAGGAGGACATACACCATGCCAACACCGGATGATCAGCGAACAGTACAGCGGCAGAACCTCGATCTCTCCCAGGAGCGCTTCGAGGAACACCTGCGGGAACTGGCGCGTAGACTGAAGGTCCCGGTTGAACAGGTGCGCCAGCTCGCCGCTGCACTCAAACGCGAGTTTCCTTATGAAAGCGAGCGAGGTCTGCTCGCTTACGTCGTAGTCTTTCACCGGATGCTGGCCGAGCAGGTCGGCGAAGAAGAAACAGAAGAGCGGCAAACCATTGCCGTGCGCTGCAGAAATTGCGAGTGGGTGCAGTGTGAGTCGATGAGCAGCAGCAGCTTGAGCAATTATCAGGCGCAGTCTGATGGAACATACGCACTCCTCTCTCCTTTTTATTGCGCCGAGTGCGTCCCCGACGACTGGTCGATTGGCCAGGAGAAGGAAGAGGCAGAAGCAGGAATGCCTTCACAGACACCTTGAAAGAAGAGAGACAAGTATGAGTATCCAGGTGATCAAAGCCTTTGCACGTACCCCGCGAGGAAAGCTCTGCTCGCTTCATGCGGAGGAGTCGCCCTGGAAAACTGAGTACCAACCAGGAGTGCCTACGATTTCGGGACCGCACGATTCACCCGTATTCGCATTTGAAGCCAATGAGCAGCAGGTGGCGATGGCCTTTTTGCATCAGCGCCCGTGGAACTTCTTTCCAGGCATCGCTGCGCTCGAACTCTGGCAGTGCGAGGCGGAACGGGTAGAAGCCAGTGTGCGTCAGGTACCCTCTGCCACAGACTATTGTGGTATGGCGCTCTACTGGCAAAAACTGCCTTGCCTGTACACTAACGGAAAGCAGGTCGATCTGCGTGAGTGGAAGAAGCTGCTGCACAACAGAAGATTATCCTGCCGAGAACACCCACTGACCACTACGCCCTGGGGAACACTGTTTTGCTGGGGCCTGGTTCCAGTGCAGCAGGTGTTCGTCCGCTTGCCGCCGCCTCGCGTGAGAGAGGAAGCCCTGCCGTAGCAATGAGCAAGGCCTCTGCTGTGTATCGGCAGGTGTCAGACCGTTGCTGGAAACACGACATGGCTGATGTCTCGCTTAACGGAGCGAGGGCCTTCGGGAATTGGAGCAAGAACAGAGGAAAGAGGGTATGGAACGGCTACAACAGCTCATTCATACGATCATCAATGCGTTTCAACAGGAGTTGGAAGCTCATCCGGTTCCTTCGGGGTAGCGACTCGATACCACACTGCGGGGCGTCGTCTTGCGCGATGCCTCTCCAGCAGCGTACCTCACCGCCGACGAACGTGAGTTGGAAACCCTCACAGGCGACGATGGTCATATCCATGCTGTCGCATCCCTCCATCGCACCTGCGCACAACGCTTGCGTCAGGCTGGAGTACGCCCGCCGGACGTGAAAGAGACCAGCGTGTAGCGCGATACGTCCTGCGAGGCAGGAGCGTGCAAAGCATGTGTTCCCAGGACGCGAGGGAGTCCTTTCTCCATAGTTCATGTTATGTGATCAAACAAACAAGAAGGAAGGAAGGTGTATTATCTATGACTGCTGTCATGTGGCAGCACTTAGGCCAGATCGACGTGATCGCCCTCGACGCTGCCGTTGCCTGTGGGCTTGCAGGAGAGCGGGCGCGCAGACTTCTGCGAAACAGGAGCAATCTGGCTCCCCATCGGCTGCCCTGGCTTCTTTTGACGACCCACTCAGAAGCTGAGTTCGCGTCGGCTCGGCAATTTGCCGATGCCGTTCAGGCGCTCTGCTCGGAGGTGGTGATTGCGCGTGAACAGGGCCGCAATGAAACGGCAAGTAGGGCGTTGGAACTCCACCGGGAACGCGTGGCTGGCATGCCGGAGAGCGAGCGCAAGGAGCGTATCCTGCTGCTTGGCCGTCGTGGCGGGGGCGGCAAGCCGCAGTTTATCGCCCCGTTTACGGGCGGTGCTGGCACGACCTGCGGAGCCTGGACGCCAATCGTGGCGTATCAAAAAGGAAAGGCGACCTGGATCGCTGGAACCCGACCGAAAGCAGAGGAACAAGGGGCCACGCCCATCCGGGGCTTCCTGCGCGGCAATTACGCGCAGGGCATTTGCCCAGCCGACTGTAGCTTTTGCTACCTGCGTGGAGTAAGGGGCATGGGCGTTAAACAGATCCTGCTCAACCTGGAAGATGCCATTCCCGAACTAGACGCCCTGCCAGCGGGGAGCGTGGTCAACTGGGCAGAACTGGGTGGACCAGTTGAGCAGGACCCCTGGTTTGTCGATGAAGAGGGCAGCGGCTCGCTCGTACAGACCATTCTCGACCGCTCAACAGAGCGTGGGATCGTCGCATTCTTCCTGACAAAAGGGAAATACGAACCCTACCTGCAACTGGACGGTCGATTAGCGCTGCTGGCCATTAGCCTGAATGCTCCAGCCATTTCCCGGCTATTTGAACCTGGGGGAGCGCCCGCTGAGGAGAGGCTGAAAGGACTGGCCTGGGCCATCGATCACGGGGCGATGGATCACACTATTCGCCTTGGGCCAATTATTCCAACAGAGGGCTACGAGCAGCATTATCGCGACTTGTTTCAGATGATGCGAGACATTCTGGGAACAAGGCTCAAACGCATCACGGTCGATCTCCTGCGCTTCTCGCCCCAGATGCCTGGTATCCTACGCGCCTCGTTTCCAGAGGAGATCGTCCGAGCGTTGCTCGGTGAGATGGAAACCGAGGTGAAGGCTCATAAGTTTCGTCCTTCACCCCAGCGCCAACTGCAGCTCTATCAATGGATCAGAGGGTTGCTTCGACAGTATGGTATGTCTGATGTTGCGATGACACCCTGTAAAGCTGATCCTGGTGAGGCTCTGCACTTTCTGAAAGCGGGTGCGATCACCAGCATGCCCTGTGCATGTCACATCAGTTATCGGGACCGCGAACAGCTACGCCGACGTGCCTTACCAGTGCTGGCTGCGGAGGCGGTTGCCGAGCAGGAACACTAGGAAGAGAAGGGGAGGACCATAGGAAGCGGATCTCAGCTTGACATCTCGGGGGAAGCATGGTTTCTTGTTTCACTTATGCGCTTGAGTTATACGGTACAATCACTGTTAAGCGAAGAACTGCAAAGAAATTGGCATTGAACGCCTGCCATAAAAAAGGAGACACGTTATGAATACTGGAGAATCAACGGAAAGCAGACCTCTCCTACTCACCATAGTAGTATGCCAACCGGCGTATCAGTCGGATACAGCTCTGCCCTACCAATTGCAGGACTGGGGGTTTGTCGAGGTACCCTGCGCCAGCAGCCTGTACCGCGTCTATGAACTCGTCAGCCCAGAGAGCGGCCTCACTCAACGGGAATACGACCTGCTACAAGCTTTATGGAACAGCCAGTCCATCGCCTCGTCTGCTACACGACCAGTACTTGAAGGGGAAACCCAGCAGCACCGACTCTTGCACTTCATGCAGCGTACCAGGCTCTACCTGGACTGGCTGTGGGATCACGGCGCTCCGCGTTATGCTGTGAATATAGGCGTACTGTATACTGTGTGCAAGCTGGTGCAGGAGAGCATCGAACAGTTGGCCCGGCGTCTGTATTCATGAGTAAAGCGAGAAAGGGTACGAGACATGATGTACCTTATCGAAGTCCACTCCGCTTGCGAGGGAGCGGCATTGGCTGAGCCGCGTGAAACGGTCGAGGCCGAGGGCTTTTATCACGCCTGGCGGCTCCTTATCCGCCGTCATGGGGGTAGGAAAGCCCTGAACGGCCTGCTGCTGGTGAATCGCGCCAAAGGAGAGGCACGACTCGTCTCTGGCGAGAGCGGCCTGCACGAGGCGCGTCTGTGTGAGAGCTGCAAAAACGCGTGGATATGGAGTGATTTGGGAGCTACCCAATGTACGCCGTGTTTCCAGAAAGAGGCAGCGAACGCCAGGCAGTCACTTCCCCTCTCACTGGCGCTCAATTGCCTGCATCTGAGACAAAGCCAGAGCGAGCGATGGTCCGAATTACGTTAGCCAATAGTTGTTCATAGTTGCTGAAAAGGAAGGAGACACAAGATATGACCAGACTGCTCGAGGGGCATGGCGGCATCGATCTTTCCACACTTGCCGAGCAAATTGATGAGATTTCCAATCGATTGTGGAGGAACGATGACAGTAGTAGTGAGGTTGAACAGCTTGCTGCCTACCAGGAACAGGTAGACGAACTGGAAAAGTTGTTGTTGGAGTCGGGCGGGCAGATCAAAGACCTATTGGATGCACTCCAACGGTACTTTGACGATATGCTCGCGGTACGAGAGGGGCGTTTGTCTTCGGACATACTCTCCGAGAGCCTGCTCAATGTAGCCTATCGCTTTGCACGGGTCGGCGGTGATGTACCCTACGCGGAAGAGGAATTGCAATCCGCTGCCAACAAGGAGTAGGCGGGGAGTTGCAACGCTTGCATGCCTGCCTGAAACAGGGAAAGGATATGTATCTATGACAGCAAAAACGAACCTTTACACAGCAACACTGCGCTTGCGCCGCGAAATCGGCGGCACACGTGGCCTGCTTGAGCTGGATGGCGCTCCTGGGAACACACACTTCCATGTAACGTTGTTGGTGCATAAAAAACTGCCGCTCGGTCACGATCTGGTTGGTCATCAAACCAGGCAGTACACGTTTAAAAGGCATGACCGGACGTGTTGGAAAAATCCGGCGAGTTGGCCAAGCGAGATCTACGTGATCGACCCGGCAACGCAGATGGCGCTTGGAATCCCGGTAAAAGATGGTGATGTCCTGGTCTTGCTGGTCTACGACGAGCAGTATCACCTGATGGGCAGCGCGCTCTACACAGTGTCTATTCCCTTCGCAGACGTACTGCCTGCGCTCGACCAACGCCATGCAGACAACGTGTCTCTGCAAGAAGACGTGGATATCCTGTCCTGGCCGGATGCTACACAGAACGTCCGTCCGGTCTTCCCGCCATTGGAAGCATGAAGAATCGCGTGAGCAGCTTGGGGGCAAGGTCGAAATTACCCTGCTCTAGTACGAGAAAGTGAGCAACTTGCACATGCTTGAAGGGCAAAAGGGTCTCCTGTTCATACGAGACGACGGACGACTCGAGTGCGGGATCGCATCCCCAGGAGGTGCCGTCTCAGCGTACACACCGATCCAACCAGGTGAAGCTGTGGCAATCCACATGGGACCATATGGTTGGATACCTGGCCACTAGATGAAGGCAGTTCATCCTGCCAACAGCCTGGCACCGACGCTCGTTTGAGATGCTTTGTGCCAGAGTGCAAAATAGGAGGATACAAGGCCGATGGATATAACGACACAGAATCAGGTCCTGAACACAACCGTGCCATTGCTGCTATCGAGGCCGCCATCGGACGGCCCTTGCAGAACCGTAGCGTGCAGAAGGGAACGTTTCCATTTCTTATAGTCTTGAAGCGAATAGAGGGGAAAAGCGGTCGAAGAAGATGAGTCGGTATTCACAGAAAAAAGGAGAAAAAAGTCATGGCACACCCTTTCGCTCGATTCGGTCCATCCTTTCAGCTCGATCCGTCACTCCTCGTCGGGGAGGGTCCTATTCTCCTCCTGAGGACGCTTGAAGGTACTCCCCAACCACACTCGGCCTATCCGGGGACGGCTCTAGGTTTTTACGAATCCGGCGTCCTCATCACCATCTATGACGAGGAGCGCCTGGCTGCGGTGGAACCGGGGGCGCAGGAATAGAAGGAACTCATATATCGCCCGGTTATGCTGGGTGACTTCTATCTGCTCTTCTCTGATTCTGTGGCGGCCTTGGACCAGATCAAGCGGATCCAGCGGGCCTTGCGCGAGGCAAGAAAGGAGACTCATCAAGCATGACTGTTGGAACAGTCTACCAGCGTTGTAGATAGATTACAGAATCGGCGTGGGAAAGCCCCGCTCTTTTAAGGCGGGGATGAGAGCGCCGTTCCTTCTTGGAGAGGGGAAGTGGGGAGACTGTATTCACGATGCTATTTGTGTGCTAGAATAGCATCATGAATACAGACAAAGAAAAGCGTATCAATATGCGCTATCCGCAAGAGGTCTATGAAGCAATCAAGCGGTTTGCACAAGAGGACAGCCGTTCGTTTCATAGCATGGTGATCTGGATACTACGGGAATATATCAAGGGACGGCAAGGGAAATAAATGCTCATCTACGAGTACAAACTTCAGGGGAACAAGGCGCAATACGCCGCTATCGATGAAGCGATACGGATTGTGCAATTCATCCGGAATAAAGCCTTGCGCCTCTGGATGGACACTCGTGGAACGAACAGAAATGATCTGCAATGCTTGTGTGCTATTCTTGCCCAACAATTCCCTTTCGTTGCCTCTCTCAATTCTCAGGCACGGCAAGCAGCAGCAGACCGAGCATGGGCGGCTATCAGCAGGTTCTATGACAACTGCAAGGCCCACAAGCCTGGGAAGAAAGGCTATCCCTGCTTCCAGCATGATAACCGTTCAGTGGAATACAAGCAAACGGGCTGGAAGTTGGAACCGAATGGGAAGCACATCACCTTCACGGATGGTTGTGGAACAGGCAGGCTCCGGCTTGTAGGCAGCAAGAACCAACGCATTGAGGAATTTCCTCTTCAGCAGATCAAGCGTGTCCGGCTCCTCAGGCGGGCAGACGGCTATTATGTGCAGTTTGCCGTAGACGCTGATCGGCACATTGAACATGTTCCAACCGGCAAACAGGCCGGTATCGACATGGGCTTAAGGGACTTCCTGACCGATAGCGAGGGCAATACCGTAGCCAATCCTCGACCCTTGCGCAAGGCAGAGAAGCGGTTGAAGAAACTGCATCGAAGGCTTTCCCGCAAGCAAAAGAAATCATCCAATCGCAAAAAGGCCAGAAAGCAACTGGCAAAGGCGTATCTCAAGGTGCAACGGCAGCGTGAAGACTTTGCTCGTAAGACGGCAAGCACGCTCATCTCATCTCACGATTTGATTGCTTTTGAGAACTTGAAGATAGCCAACCTCGTGAAGAACAGGAAGTTGGCAAAGTCCATCAGTGACGCCTCATGGGGCCGCTTCCTCTCATGGCTCAGCTACTATGGACAGGTTCAAAGTATCCCTGTCATCGCAGTCGAACCGACTTTCACGAGTCAGGATTGCAGCGCCTGTGGCAGCAGAGTCAAGAAGTCCCTTTCCGTCAGGACACATATCTGTTCTAGGTGTGGGCTGGTGCTTGATCGAGATCACAATGCCGCCATCAACATCTTGCAAAAGGCAGTAGACCGTACCGTAGGGCATACGGAAACGGGTACTCCATCGAGCGTACAAAACGCTTCTGGACAGACCGCCTCTACTTGCTCTGGTAGGGCCAGATCGGGCAAGCGGGCTGGATGAAGGAAGAACCCCCGTCGCTTTAGAGCGGGGAGTGTCAGAAGTAGTATCTAAAACCGAGCGGGAAAGCTGTATTCCCAGGTCTTCAGACGCGGGGGCTTCGCCTTCCCGCTGAGGCTCTCCCTTTTCTGCTAAGAAATTTTGCCCCCTTTGGAGGGAATTCCTGGCTGTTTCAGTGGGCAACGGATCGGGGGCTGCCATCCACATTTTCCTAGCGTACCCGCTCAGGAGCGCTAGCCCCTGTTTGCCTTCCTTTGCGTTGCCGCGCTTTGTTTTGCGGCCAACCTGGCTTCGGACGGTCTTCAATGCGCGCAAGCCCAGCACGATGGATGAGATAGAGTCCTCGTTTCTTGTGGGGCAGCCCCTCAATGCGACCGGCATTGAGGAGCGTGAGTACCTGAGCACGCGAGGCTTTGTACGCATAGGGGGCGAGTACTCCGTTGGCGCACCAACGTTCAATATTTCTGATCACATTCTCTGGCTTCTCGTCCCCTTCGCTGACCAGGGGAACACATTCGCTTACAAGAAGCCAGATGTATCGCCCTTCGGCATCATGTTCCATCACATTGTCAGGTGATTCCGGCATAGAACCGCTCCGTTATCTTATATGTGTCGATGTCATCGACACATATAAGATAACGGAGCGGTTTGCGTCTGTCAAGCTTTTTGGCGGATTTCACCATTCGTGACACTGTTGATGGCATGAGTGCCACTGGATGGGAGAAGCAGTGTTCTCCGGTCTGGCAAGAAGCGCTTCCGAAGCGCTTTTCAGCAACACGTTGAATGGTGAGGGCAATAACACGCATGCTGCTTTTTATGTGTGTAAGATCTGTGCATGCTGAAGGGGGAGCAGAGGGGGCAACGCTACGTGCAACAACAAGTGTAGCGAAGATCAGGACATTCTTGTCACTCATTCCAGCACGAGGGTCAGGAACGCTGAAATCCTACGGGAAGCGATTGGGCATCCGTCCTCTTGGAGAAACAAGCTGCTGAGGAAGCTGTCCTCAATGAGCCGTAGAAGCCATGACCGTGCCTCGTGCATGCAGCGGCGGATTTCTCAGCGACCTGTTTTCGCAAGAGAACACTTCGCGTTCTCTTGCTGAGGAAGCTGCTCACCTGGGGAACCTTCCATTCTAGCAGTATTTCAGACGGCACTCGAATCACCTGTCACACAGATGTGGACGGGGGGACGCGATAGTCTTTCATGCTCACGCCTTTCTCCGCGCTGCCCCGGAGATGCAGTGGTCGGTAGAACGTGCCTGTCAGTTTCCCAAAGAGCGGCTTCTCTGCCGTGTAGTGTGCGAAATGTCCACGGCAGATATGCAGGGCTTTCGTTATTCCAGTTTCAGCAATACGTCCCTCCGTTCGCAGTATCTGTTTGGAAGGTTCAATGTCGATGGTGTGAAAACTCACTACGGGTTTTCCAGCCCGCCTTCCGGCCCGTTTTACCTGACGACCGGGCTGATGTTCCTCGACCTTCGCATTGCGACAATGTGCAAAGCAGATTGCCATAAAAGCAATCAGGATCTCCTTCCCATCTGGACACTCTCGTTCCTTCTCTTGCTGTTTGCGGGTGAGTTCCTGAGGCGAGATGGGGGGTCCATTCCATGTGATGAAGGCTTGCCCCACCCATTGTCCATCCTCTGCGACGCAGAAGTAATATCTCCAGAGGCTCCCTTTGAGCAAGCCAGGCTCTGTGATCTAGTACATAGCACAGAGGACCCAACGTGTTTCGTCTGGAAGCGCAAGATTCTCCCAGTCTACCGCATCTGCAACGAATCGTCATAAATGACGGTGATGAAAATTCCGTAGCGGTTACTGGGACTTTTCCCGACAGACGCGCCATCATACTCAAACCACATGACCGGCGCAAGGGGAGCAACATTCGGTGGAAAACGGCTCATCTCCATGCTATTGTGTTCGTCAACCAATTGCTCGCGAACGTAACGAGCGACGTTATGAACCTGGAAGCGCACGGCCATCCCCAGGCCCTCAGCCAGGTTCATTATCCCCCCCACAGGCCCCATTTGTTCTATAGTGTGCAGCAGATTATCGATCAGCATCTTGATGATCGCTCCTCGTATGCTTGGCTCAGGCAATGTGTCCTGCTTGGTATGCTGCTCGCAAGGGTTTCGGTTACGCATACCACATGCCGGGTTGTGTGTCACTCGTTCTGAATCTGCGGGCTGGCGTGGCCTGCTTTTATGCTCCCTGTCAGCAAGGATTGCATGAGCAAAAGCACACCAGCCCGTTGATATAGCTGAGGTCTTCTCAGACCCTTTGGCGTTCTAGCGCACCTGCTCCTGTCGTTATCCCGCGGCGTGTGTTTTTGCGAAGCACGCATGCGGGTAAACGACTACTCTGCCGCGCACTGCAAAAGGGACTGCCCACCCAGTGTTTCACTCACCCTCACAGAGTGAAACACTGGGGTCATTCTTGGGCGATCCGACTTGTGGGCGAGCGGCGTTACCTGACCCCGGAGCCAGGCGAGCCTTCACCGGCCCTTTCTCCCTCATTGAGAGCTGAGTCTAAGGGGGCAAACGAAACAGTCATCTGAAAGTGTGAGAGGCGAGCATGTACCAACTGCTGCAGGTGGACCAGGTAGGCAACAACGACAGCTTGACTGAAGAACGGGTGTCCAAACGCATCATCCCATTCCTGCTCATCTTCCCAGGATGAGCAGTGGAGTGCCAGCTGATACGTACTGGCTTTGCGATTGGGATCCGTTACGAAAAACCGAACCAGCCCCCAATCAATACCAGGAATTTGTGAGAACTGACCTCCTGTGTCAAGGTAGTGCTTCATCTTCATCCATAGATCATAAGAAAGTCCTTTATGCGTTGCAGCAAGTAATTCATCATACGCACTCAAGCGAAGCGTGGGTAGTTCGCCGTCGTCTGCTACCATGTCCGCAAAGGCGCTGAGTACGCGTAGTTCACGGATGGGACCTCTCCCCGGATTCAGGCAGCGCAAGGCGCGACGACGGATGTCTGGATCTGGCGCGTGCAACCACTGGAGAGCCGTCTCAAGGTGTTCGGCCAGCCTCCAGTATAGCCTCAAGGTTTCCAGTGCGCGCAGGCGCATCTCTGGTTGAGGGTGACGAAGACTGCGTTCGACAGCGGGGCGGGCCTGGAGGAAATGCCCGGTGCCAAAATCTTCCAGGGCCGCAAGTTGTTCCTGTGGCGTGAGTACCCCATTTTGGAAGGCCTCCAGGCGTAGGCCAAGTTCAAACTGTCTAATCGTGTGCTGATCTTCAAGACAAAGCGATGCATAGGTGTGCATGGCCTGCGCCTCTAGGGACTTGGCGATCTGACCGGTGCGCAACAAGGCTTGTTCTTCCGGAAGCGTTGCCAGTTCTTCCTGGTTGGCCTCCAGTGCCTGGCGTATGGCGGGGGCATCAAGCGCCTCGAACGTGATCCAAGACTGGAAAGCCTGCCGGAGTTTTTCGTTTCCAGGAAACGTTGACGAGGCACAGGCAACTTGCCAGCGATGCTGCTCGTAAGGTGTGAGCGTTCGTCCCCGAATAGCCTCTTGTGTTTCGTGTCCACTTTGTTGATAAAACAGATCATCGACCTCAATCGGGAAATCGTCAACGAGCGCGCGCAGTTCGGTGCGCGTCACGTCATAGGGATGGCCTCGGTACCGGCATATCCACTTTTTAGAATGCACCGACAGCAGGCCGTGTGCGCTGTTGATCGAGATGTCCTCCTGAATGCTCTGCACATCCTCGGGCGCATCGAGATCCAAGTCTGCCGGGGTTAAAGTGATCCATTCTTGATGAGGGAGTTGGATCAGGAAGAGGGTCGGTGTCTCGCTTATTTGGCGCACAGTTCCGCCCAGCTCTTCGATTTCCTGTTGTACCAGTGGTGTCACCGCTCCTACTACGAGTGTTGCCATTGCCATGCATGTGTTTCCTTTCATAGAAACGAGGTGGAAACGCGAAGTGCATTTCACCCGTCATTTTTTGATACGGGGCAGTCCCCAGAGGCGAGCCACTTGCCTCTTCTCTTAGTTAGTATAGCTGCCTCTGATGGGCGGAGGGTGGAAGCGGGTGGGAACGACGCGGGAACTCGGAGGGAAGCATGCTCACACGCCCTCTGCAAGGAAAGCGAGCAGATCCCCGCTGTGTGTTCCGCGCCGGTCGATACCGCATGTGTACCGGAGGTGGCAGCAAAAGCTTGCTGCTGCCGCTGCAGGAGTGAAGGAGGAGCGACCTGTATGCCTGCCGGGTACTCATGCGATCCTCTTCTCCTAGAACGGTTTTGAACACGACCTCTTCTGGAGGGATCGACGACGATGGGGGAGTGTGCGGCTTGCTCTTATCTTCCACCAGATGTAGGCTCAGGCGCGCGACAAGGTGGAAGATAAGAGCAGCGCTGGGGAAACTGTTGCTCCAACCTCTGCCAGCTGCCATGTGCGGGGTGGGAAGAAGACTCAAGGTGCAGGTGGCGGCTGCACCTCGGGAAGACGACGTGACGTGAGGACCCGTTGTGACCGGAGTGGGAGCAACAGCAGGAAAAGGGACACGCCGATACACATCGGAACACACAGGCAGTTTGTCGCGATGGAGAGCAGCACAGCGAGCGCCAGATGGAGCGCCGGGAGTGTGCCTGCGCCCGCATTCCCCTCGATGGCGAGCGCCTCGCCGGTCAAAAAATGGAGCGCCAGCAGCAAGCCTGGACAAAGGATTGTACAGAGCAACATGCGTAAGCAGGCCCAGCTTTTGCGCAGGCACGCTTCCGTCCCGAGAGGAGGGAGCGTCTTGATGTCGCGCCCTTCCGGCAGGCGTTCTCCGGGCATTCCCACCAGGGCCAGCGTCGCATCAGCGGCCAGGCGCTCGCCTGCTCTGTTCACCACAGCCTGTATGACGCATGCACGTTGCTTCCCTGCAAAAAAGTACTGCCGCCTGTGCGTGCCGACCTGGACGGTCACCAGTGGGCAATGCCGACGAAGAGCTGTCCCTTCCTCGACGTGCCACTCGAGGAGGAGGACGTCCTGCGCAGTTGTTGTTCTGGGCAAAGGGAGGATAAGCCGCTCCATTTCACTCCGTCCTTGCTCACGCTCATGGCAGCCGCCAGAATGACACCGTGTGGCTGCCTGTCATGGTAAAAGCCAGCGTGGTGCCATCGGGCGACCACGCAGCACAGCTCAAATGTTTGCCTGGGACGCGGTCCTGCGCCAGTGTGGTAGCGGTCAGCGCATGAAGGACGCGTAACTGGCCGTCTCGTGACAGCAGGATCAGCGTATCCCCCCTCCAATACGCCCAGCAGCTTTCGCTGTCGGGCTCCTGTGCGCGGGTGATCAGTTGCCCTGTGCGCGCTGACCAGATGCAGGTGGTTTGCCCGACCGTGGCGATAAAGCGACCGTCCGGCGACCAGACCACATCGGAGATGCCCCGGTCTTGCGTCTGCATGACCAGCCACTGACCCCTCGACACATCCCAGATCTGGACCCGCTTGGAAAAGGAGAAGAAGGGCAGGTGCCAGCGCACGCTTGTGAGCAGTGCCAGATGCGTGCCGTTTGGAGACCAGGCGAGCCGGAGCGAGTGTTCGCGCTGCAGCGCATGTGTGGCATGCACGCGCGCTGCACCCGTCAGAGCAGGGGCGAGCAGGTGAACGCTGGAGCGATCGGCAGAGGCGAGCAACTGGCCATCAGGAGACCAGGCGAGGTGGCGAATTTGCTGACGGTGCCCCTGGTAGTACAGCGTGACGCGACCGGTACTCGCCTCCCGAACCCACAGTCCGGGACCCCGTGTGGCGGTCGCCAGCGCGCGGCCATCGGGCGACCAGCAGCACAGGGGCAGCGCCGCGACAAACTGGTGCAGGGTGCGCTCTCGCTGGCCGCTTGCACAGTCGTAGAGGCAAACCTGGCCCCGGATATCGACCAGGGCCAGGTGGGTGTTGTCTGGCGACCAGGCCAGCGTGGCTACGCGCTGGGGGTGGTGAAGCGGCGGTGGAAGCTGCCGTTGCCGCCCTGCGCTGGCTGGCCCAAGTAGACCTGGAAGGAAGGACGACGTACTGTGCAACATGCCTCCCAGCAGAAGAGTTCCGCCCGAAAGCAGACCCCCATCTGGCGCTGCCGGTCTTTCCTAATCGTCCACTGGAGCCGAACGCGCCCGTTGCGTTATTTCGCCTGGCAATTTGATTAGAGCAGCGCTCTGATCAAAGAGGTACGGATGCATAGAACGGCCAAACCAGGAATCGCCTGTCAGCATGCGAACGAGCCACGAATACATCACGCGCTCTGAAGCCCCTGGAACATCGTAGACGGCAGGCGTGGGATCGAGGGGGGCTGTGCGAGCAGTGCTTCCACGCGTGCCTTGCTCTGCTGCGTCGTCTAACGGCCACCCGGCTGGTGGGTGGACGAGGGAGTTCTGTTTGGTGCGCAAACGCTTCTGCTTGCCCTTGTGTTGTTGCCTCGCGCTGGAGCTGATCGATGCATTCCTTGATTGTACTGGTTGGTGAACGGGAGTCGACGGGAGTCCATCCGCAGGTGATACCATGTTGTCAAAAAGCCCACCTTCTACCCGCATGGCGAGAGCAGGAAAGCAAGAGCATACCGCCATGCCCCTGAGTTTGCGAAGGGCATTGTTGAGGTGGTAACGGACAGTGGTACTCGCTATACCGAGGATGTGGGCGACCTCTCCCTGCGTATGCTGCTCTACATATTTACCCAGCCCATAGTAGCAGGTGATGGCTTCCCGTTCGCGCTCGGACAGCGCGTACAGCCAACGGTGCAACTGCTCGTGCAGCTCCTGTTGCAGCACGACGTCCTCGGCGCTTGCTGCGTAGGGGCGGTTGTGGCGGGCACCACGGTGTTCCTGCTTCTGACCGTTGTGCTGGTGGCTCCAAAGGGAATAGGCGGCATTCCGCTCCTCTGGAAGAGCCTTAGGCATGGGAGTCCGTTTTCGCTGCCCCTGAGCGCTTCCAGTAGGCTGTTTCTTGTTCGGCAGGTCTTCCCGTGGCCCTTTTTCACTGCCCGCTCTTTTCATTCCGCTGCTCCTGTTTATGCGCCAGGCACGCCCTGCCGGGGGAAAGGTGTCCCGCTGCTCCTTGAGCGCTCGATAGATGGCTCGCTGGACATGGTGCCGGACAGAGGACCGGAAGGTGGATTTGCCCTCAGGGTTGAAGGACAGGCTCGCGCGCACGAGCGCCAGGTTGCCTTCGGCAATGAGGTCTGCCAGGGAGAGGCCCAAGCCCTGGTATAGTTGGGCCTGCCGTGCCACGCGCAAGCGAGCCAACCACCAACTGTGTGCGAATGCGCTGGGCGTCGCTCATAGGGTCCGCCAGCTGGCGGACGAGGGCGCGCTCTTCTAAAAGGCGCAAGGGGGGATATGCCGCGATGAGGTGCTCGTAGACTGCGAGTGCCTGTTGATCTTCTGCATCAGGCTCGCAGGCGGCCGTTCTCCATTCGTCCATAGCCGTTTGCTCGTTTCCTTTCCCGATGTTGTGCCTTCTCGATGACCACGCTGCTGCTGTTTTTCTCGCGGCCGTGACATAAAGGTACCTGAGACGAAGGGCGTGGCGTGGGAATGAGGAGAGGAAGCAAAGGGAACGGAGAGGGAACAGATTCGCTGCCCCGTCTCGTTACTGTGTGTATGCAACGGGTGCTCTGGCAACAAAAACGCAGACGGCAGTGGCCCCCCCTGACGCCAGCTTTTTCCCGCCAGCTCTCCTGACGGCAAAAAGCTGGCGTGAGCGCTGTTTAGGACGCGAGACCCGCCAGCGGGACACTGTCTGGCGTTGTCTGTTCCTCTGTCCTACACGACGCATTCCCGTTGTGAGCAGGAGCGGTCCACCTGTGTCCCGCCCCATGACTGGTCTATCCCCTGAACGTTCCTCAGTGCTTCCATTGCGCTATGCTATCGTCATTGTGTCCGGCGGACGAACGTTATTCCTCCACTGCACAGGCTCTGATCTCGAAAGGAACACCTCCTGTGTAGTGGGCACATGAAAGGAGGCTTTTTTCGGGCGAGGGCGCGATGCAGGGAGACCAAAAAAGAGAGAAAGGGATCCCTTTATGTTGCTCATTGCTTTGTTTCTGGTCGCAGGTTTAGCAAGGCTGCTTTGCAGCCGCGCGCACCAGCGCCACTTGCGAAAAACGCTGGTTTCCCTGCAGAAGACCATCACTCACCTTCGGTACCAGTTTCCCTCGCAATACGACGAGTGGTTATGGTACTGGGGGCCAGGTGAGGAGGGGTTGGGACAAACACCCCCCTTCTTTGATCCCTGGCAACGCGCGCTCGAAGAGGAGTTGGACTATCTCTCAACGACCGCGACCTGGCTGGCGAATACATCACCGCTCAAGGCGGATGATGTAGAAAACGTCGCAGGCCGGGTGCAGCGGGCCACTCAGCGCTACGAACGCTGGGCGGTTGAAGGACGGCCCTTCTTCGCTTCCCTTTTCACCCCACAGATTCTCTATGCGATCCGTTTGGAGGGAGAAAAGCTGTGGTTTGAGGTGATTGGGTGGTTTGGAGCCGATTTCCTGCTCCGCACACAATCGGTGGAAACGCTCTGTGACCTGCTCCAGGGGAGTTTAGAGCAGTATGAGCGAGAGATGCAGCGGGCTTGTGCGCTGCTGACCTACCCGGAACTTACGTGGAGTTTTTGGCAGGCCCAGGCTCACTTCGCCAAAGTGCAGCTGCTTACGCTCGCGTGCGATCTGGCGCAAAAGCGTGAGCCTGTATTATTCGGCCTCGAGTGGTATCAGGTGCATTTCCTGGCGCAGTTGGAGCGAAGGGCGCTGCACGACCTTCGTCTACTCCATAGCCGCGTCGTATGGAGCCTGTACCAGCGCTCTCTCGATCGGTATTGATCGTTGTTCTGGGCTGGCGTGTATCCCTAAAGCTGCTGGAGCGGCTGGGGGAGCGCGCCTGTACCGTTCAGTACTGGGCAAGGGTAGGTGCCACTTGCCTTGTGCTTTGTGAACCATAGACGGAAGGCGGTTGAGTTGAGCGGGGAGCGCTCCTCGACGCGTGGGGTTGCCTGCCCTGCGTGTCTGGTAGTAGTGTTGAGCGTGCTGCCCGACTTGTTTGCTCCTCCTTTCGTGTATTGGTGTACTCCGGCATTCTCAAGAGAGAAGAGGTGGTTGAGTGTTGCTTCGCTCCCTCTCTTCTCTTTATCGGTTATTTTTCCGCAAAATGATGCTCATACGCATCAGAAGTGTTGTTGTAACGTGAGCCTTTGCATGGTACTGGGTGAGACTTTGCACCGCAACGAAAATGAACAGGGTGAACAAGTGCCATGCTGTGTCTTGTCCAATGCCGAAAGATGAAACAAATCATGCATGAGATCGAGCTGTGTAAGGCCTGTAATCGCCCTCTTGTTCAGGTACCAGGCGGTCATCGCAGACGACAATATTGTAATGATGCCTGCAGACAGGCTGGGCACCGTCTCCGTAGGCTAGGTGGGCTTGAAGATGAGTCTGGGAGGTTTGACAAGAGTCGTGGATGCATGATTTGTGGCCGCACTGATCGAAAAATGTGCCTGGATCACGATCATAAAACGGGTATCTATCGCGGCATTCTCTGCAACTTTTGCAATACGATGTTAGGCTATTTCCACGATGACCCGGATCTCTTATCGCGGGCCATCCAATACTTGCAGCAGAATGGCAGGATGTGTTCATAACACATGGTTCAGTTCTTATTGTAACGGCCAGAGGCTTCAAGAGCCTGTTGGCTGAATTCTTTTGTAACAGATCGCCTGTTGTTAGCGTAGCAAAAACAGAAGGGGTGTGATCCTGCGAATCATGACCTGCACATCATGTATTTGCTCCGCATCGAGCCAATGTGGAATTCCTTCTGAGGGTGTGGTACATGGATGCAGATAGAGCCAAGCAAGCGGGTTTGCCTCTTTCAGATACTCACTTTGGGCAGGGAGTACAGCAGAGGCGTATCACTGGAATGCCTGCTTGTCGCGGGCAAAACTGACACCTGATGGGTTTGAGGAATCTATTGAGTGCCGGGCTACGCGAGGATTGTTGGAAAAGGGGGAAATCGTCTGCAATCACTTCCTCGCACCGTTGAGGGCCAGCAGCTTGCCAGTGTGCGGGCCACGTTTGCCTATCGCGAGTGCGCTCAGGCCCTCTTTGCAACAGGACAGGAGCTGTTTCTTCACTCTCTCGACCACGTCACCATGCCTCTCGAACGCCTGATTGGCGCCCGTTCTTGGGAACGACTCAGATGTCTGGCGTCCCTGTGTCATGTTTCTCGTAGGCAACTTGACCAGGGCAGGGCGGGCCATGACCTTGAGCGCCTTCTCAGCGAAGCCCTGACTCGGCCTCTCGTCGTTTTCGACCTGCTCCATCGTCTGGAAAGGGAGGCACAGGAACTCTTTCTCTTTGTATCAGCAGGGCGGAAATGGACCCATCCTGGAGGTGTGCAGCACCTTCGGATACAAACCGGAGCGCCTGCACACGTTGTTTTCCCAGTTAGAGAGCTATACGCTGGCCTTTGATAGCCTCACCCCGGCTGGCGAGTGGGTGGTGTTCATTCCTGGCGTGGTTTTCGACGCCCTTCACGTCATTCTTCTTCGCTGGCGTGAAGGGCCTCACGTATGAGAGCCGTTCACCGGTTCGGCGATTCGTATCAGGAACAGCGAAGCTGCTCGCAGCACTCATTCATCAAAGAAGGTCCCCTGGGATTCCTGCTTCGGTTCAGAAAGTTGCTCCTGAGGTGGTGTGCCTTTTACCTTTTTGAGGTGGAGGTAGTTCTCTGAGCTCACGACGGGCCTTCCCATTTCCTCTTCCAGCGCCTGACGCGCCCTGCCGGTGGCCCTACCAGCGTCAATGGCATCTTGCTTGAGCTTGGAAAAGCCCTGGCTGTCGCGCTCCCGGTGGTAGGTCACGGCAGTGGCTTCGGAGAGCGAGGTGAGGGCCAGCTCGATCGGCGTCATGTGGTCGCGCAGGTTGGCGCGCGTGGGTAGGAGCTTGTACTCCTTGTGGGCAGTCACGGTTAACCCGAACGTTCCCTTGCTGAGTTCATTGGTGAGAATCGCGTACTCGACGCCCTCTTTTGCGCCTCGAGCCTGCCACTCATCAGTCAGTTCATTACGGATCAAATCATTCTTAATGCGAGCCTCGATCCAGGCCTCGTCGTAGCCCCTTGCCCGGTAGCTAGCCCGCACACGCTCAAGTGCCAGTTCGGGATGCTCGACTTCTTCCAGCCGTTCTTCCCCTACCTGGGCCAGCCACTGTCGCAGGGACTCGACGCGGGGCGACGGGATGGACTGGATCAGCCGAAGCACGGCCTGCAGGTTCATGGTGTCGGTGAGGCGGAAACGTTTGTCCGCTGCCGGGAGTCGGAGCTGTTCGACATGGAGCGCCTCATCGAACCCCTCAGCCTTCATACGGTTTTTCAGCACGCTCCAGTAGCTCTGGGCATTCTTCGTACCAGTTAAAAAGGCGATGACATCGACCACGCTGAAATACCATTCATCTTTATGCCAGATGCGCCTGATCTCCGGGACCGATGTCAATTCGAGCTTGCCAGACTGCTCATCCCCGTTGGTCATATTGTTCTCCTTGTTTGTTCAACCTCCTACAATCTGTAGGAGGTTGAACAGCCCTGTGTGCCTATGGGTCGCTCACTTGCGCCTGCTCTTTCCTGCGCGTTGTTTGCTAGCCATGCTGCTTGTTGTTCGCCTGCTCCTGCAGCGCTTCTATTTCATGAAGCGCCTTTGCGCGAATCGATGCCAGACCTTCCGGATCGGTCGCAATAAGCGCTGCGATATGGGGATGACATTCAATCCATTGCAAAAACGCGACATCATGGGAGGGGATAAATTTTTCTTTCCCTACTCCTCCCTTGATAGCTTGAATCTTCAGGAGGTCGCGCCTCTTCTTGAGTGTCGAGATGCCTATCCCTACTGCCTGGGCTGTCTCCTGGAGCGTAAGAGGATCACCTTGCAACGGATAGTATGTTTCCCCTGGTGCAAGTACTGTCTGTTCTGATTGCGTCATAGCGCATCCCTTCGAGCGTCAACATCTCACAAGCGTGGGAACTCTTTCTTCAAGCGTAGCATATTCGTATGGCAATGTCAAGAAGAGGTCGGTATATCGTTGACAAAACATTATTTTAATAGTACTATAACGTTAACTAAATCGTATACTTGCGTTTTGTAATGAACGGTCGCGTACGAGCAGGCACGTGGGGAGACAATATATGGATGAGCAGAATCAAGCGAATCAGCAGCAGGCGGCCAGGGCGAGAAAGGCAGAGGAGCTTGCGCAGGCCCAGCTCGCCCTGGCCGCCTTAGCCAGCGGCGGGGAAGCAGTTGCCCCGGAACTCTTCCAGTTCCTGGGAAGACCTCCCATGCACCGTGTTGAAGCAGGCGAAGGATATCGCCTGGAGATTCGCCAGGTGGGCGGTACCTTGCCAGGGCCACTCGCGTTCTGGCAGGGGGAAAATCTGTTGCATTTCCTGTTATGGAAACGAGTCGTCACCATCGTGTTGCCCAGGCGGGCAATGCTTGGGCAGGCAGCTGCCCACATTGGCCTGATGCTTGCGCAGACGGAGGCCATGCCCCAGCCGTTTCTGGTGTACCTGGTGTTGGCCTACCTCGCCCTTACGCGTGAGCCACCAGCCCCCGTCCAACTCCAGCTCATGCGCGCCATCGCAGATCCCGCTGATGGGAACATCCCGCCAATGAGCGAGCAACTGGCGACACGCGACCTGCGCCAGTTGGTGCTGCAGGAGTTTGCCGACCTGGAGGGGGAGACGATTCCCCTTCCGGTGGGGCTATGGAATACGGCGCGAGGGTTGGTAATTACGGGGGAACACGCCTGGCAGCTCAAGGGGAAGCAGGCCCAGCACTGGGGGTCGTTTCCCACGTATTCCCCGGTCCTCTGGGATGTTCCGCAGCGGCAGCGGTTGCAGCTCGCGGTACTCGCCGGGATGATGGCGACGCCGCAGATATTTGCCAGGCTGCCTCTTCCTCCGATGGAGGGTGCGGACCCAGAGGAAGTCTGGCTGGACTACATTTCGCTGGCGGGTGGAACGGGGACGCCTGACCGTTTCCTGCGTCCCCTGGGACTAGGGGCCTTTGGCACGTCCGCGCTGGAAAACAACCCCGAGCCCCATCGGCTGGCCCTTTCACGAACACATGGCCAGGCCCTCTCATCCATTGCTGCCGCGGTCTTGGCCTCGGCCTCGGACCGTCCTGCTCGCTATAGTGGGCGTGTCTTTTCGCTCGATGTCCCTCACGAATTGCTCCCGCAGCTTCGGCCCTGGGGCATTGAGGGGTTGGTAGTCCAGGTCGAGCCTGGCGGCATGTACGTGTCCGTTAGAGACGGTGATGGCCGCAGCATGGCCGCAGGATGGTGGGAGGCGTCGCCTGACTCGTCGCTGCGCACACCGCTCACCTATACCCCAGCCTCCTGGGTTCTGCTTCATCCTATCTGGGCCAGCGTCTGGCACGATCTCAAGGCCGACGCCGTGGTCTTGCACAAACCGGATTTGCAGACGGCTGGGCAAACTGTTGTTCGTGGCCAGCACAAGCAGAGCAAACAGCGTGGTCAGTCAACACGGCCCCGCCAGAAGATCTATCTTCCACCTGTACGGGTGGTGACACGCGCCCAATGGGCCAGCGATGCGGAACGGCGCACTTTGCGCCAGGCAACGGCAGGTGGGCATGGCTATCGGCGGCTCCCACCGGGATGGGAGGAACGAGAGCAGCTTGCCCTGCACCAGTATGAGCAGCATGGAGGCAGCATGCCGGGCATTTTGCGCCGACGGGAAGAGGCGGCGCGCCGAGCGCAGGCACACGACTATCCACCGCCACCGCCGGGCTTTACCTACGTAGCCCCCTACCTGCGGGGAGGAAAACAGCCGGAAGGAACACCCGCGATCCCATCTGTGCGAGCAAAAGGTCTTTTCTCGCTCGTCCTGGGTCTGCAAGTGAATGCGGTTGAGCCACTCAACATGGATCAGGAGCCGGGAACGGCGTAAGCCGCCCGCCCTGCATACGTCGCGGTCCTGGGTGGCGTGTCTTGTGGGCCGTGACGCGCGCTTCCAGCAAAAGCGCGCGTTTGTGCATGGCAAAAGGACTATAGCCAGGCGAATGCTGCGGGGTCACGCAGGGTGTGCCGTATGATGCGCTGAGCGATACTCCAGTGCTTAGGTCAGGAAGTGCTTCCTGTGTGTCGAACTCCCTCCTCACGCATGTTCTAGATCCTGCTGCTGGTCATTTCCGAACGTTGTTAACCATGATGTGGCTCGTGCCTGTGTGGAGACGCACCGCGCTGGCAGATGTCCCCTTGCTTGGGACATTCCCCCCAACCCCTCTGGTTCTAGATATCGATCCTTGCTCGATCTTGCGTCCCATTACGTTCGCCTGCGCCGCTCCGTGTGGTGCCTGGCTGGTGGCGTTGCAGGCCTGTCGGGGCGGTGCGCTGGAAGTGCCTCGAGGACGCGCCAGTCGATGGCCTCCAGCAGCGCCCTGCCGTTGGTGAAAAAACGCTGTGGCGGGCCTTTCAACAGCTCGATGGGCTCCAGGGTGATGCGGAGTCCCTTGATCCCCCTTCCAGCGAACTGCCGGGTTTTGGCGAATTCGCCCAGGTGGAAGAAGCTCCCAAGGAGGACCTTCGCCGGGCCTTCCCAACGCTCCAGCGACTGGCCGATGGTCCGCAGCAGCACGCGTCGATCGGGCCGGTAGAGAGAAGAACCAGCGGGGCAGGGCCGGTTCCCGTGGGGGGACTGGACGCTGGTCTGGGCGGAGCTGTGCCAGGTGCGCCTCGACGACTGCCTGGTCGATGGGGCCTGCCGCTTCAAACACGGGCAGCAACTCGTGGACGGTTGCGAGCCGCCAGATGGTTGCCATCGTTCTTCCTCCTGTCTTTTCTGTTCAGACCATATTATCATTCTTTGTGGACAGGTGGTTGTGTACCCTGTCAGCAGGGAACTCAGTCGTAGTTCCCTGTAACCCACTTCGATGTGGCAGTTCTGCTTCCCTGGAAGAGCTGCCGTTGTTTTGCTCAACGCTGAGAGACGAAGGCCTGCAGTTCCTGCAGACGTGGCCGAAAACGTCCGTAGGCTTCGCCGCCCTGGGATTCCACCTCGGCCCGGATCAGACGCACCTCCTGCTCCTCGTTTTCCGCGCCCAGTCGGTGGAGAGCGCGTAGCAGCTTCTCAAGCTGTAAGAGGCAGAATTCCTGGCAGTCATCGTTGTCCACCTGCTTTGGCCCGAAGAGGAGCCGACCCAGCGTGAGTTCTCTGGCAGCTGACGGGTGCGCCCGCAAATAGTCGGCGAAGCCCTGGTAAGCCGGGTGAGGTGGCTCGTGGACAAAGATCTCTTCCACTTCGGTCCACACACCGGTCTGCTCGTACTCCTCGCCCTCCAACAACCGCGCGAGTTCTTGTACCTGATTCGTCGGAACAATCAACTCGTAATAAGCGTATTTGGATCCTCGCTTTTTTCTGGCGTTCCAGGGGGGATCTTCCAGCCAACGCACGGAACTGATACGCCCGTGAACGGTCATCAACTGCTCGGTCGAACTGATTTTCATGCCTGGTACTCCTTTTAAACTAGCCCTGCGCCCCTACGTCTTCTGCTGCCTCTTCCTCCTGATACAGCAGTCGTTCGTACTCCATATGGCTACGGAACGTCCAGTACTCGTCGGGAGCAAGGTCATACATGACCGGGCCTCCTACCTGCTTGATCTCTTCAATGAGCCAGGCCTCTTCTGGGGGGCAGGGATGCGCGTCGAGATACTCCCGCATGAACTCACGCCGCGGCGCGCCAGAACGGGGGATTTCGGTGATGCCGACCAGCACGCGGGACCCGCGCACGCGTTTTCCCCCCGCCGCGCTCTGCAATTCGAAGCGTGGCAGCCAGGTGATACGCTCCGCTCCCTTGTCACCTCTCCACGCCGTGTAGGGTTCCTGGTCCCCAAACAGGAGCCGAACATCGTTGCGTGTCGTGCTGAGTGTGTGGATCGCTCGACTCTTGTCGTACTGCATAAGGAAGAGTTCCACTGCCCAGGGCGGAATGCGGATGTCTCCCTGGGATGTCCGGTAGTGGAACAGTTTGCGAATACTTGTCCGCTTCCTAAGCGGCACGGTCTGTTCTTTCTCTTCAGGAGGCTGGCTCGTGGAACCGTATTCCGAGAAATTCCGGCAGTATTCATAGACGGTCACTGCAGCTACTTGAAGGTGCTCCGTGGCCTGTTCGACGGTGAGCAGGGCCTCGTCCTGCTGCGCGCGCCACTGTTGTGGCCCCAGGCGCAAAAACGCGCGCAGCTCGTCCTGCCCGCGCACAATACGGGCGAAGGTGTATCCTGTGAGGATGTTGTAGACGTTGACCTCCTCGAACGCACTCTGCGCGTCTGGGATGGCGATCAAATAGGTGGGGGTGGGGCAAAAAGTACTGGAGGGTGGCTGATCACCTGGCAGCCACTCACGTGCGTAGAGCTGGATCACGAATGCTGAGCGTCCCTCTTCGCCGCCAACCAGTGTGTACTCCTGATACCCGGTGCGTTCTAGCTGCATGAGCCAGAGCCGCCAATTGCGGTCCTGGAGCTGCTGCAAAAGCACTTGAAGAGGTGCTTTTTGCAGCAGCTCCGTTTGGACGCGAAAGACGCCGTAGCAATCGGGACAGGCCAGCAAGGGGATATCACCAATTTGCTGAAGAGAGCTGATCTCCTCACTGGCTGGAACGTGCCACCAGACAAAAGGATACCCGCGCTTGACCTCGCCACACAAAGGGCAGATTCGCTCTTCCTGGCGTTTCCAGTCCTCCGGGTGTTCGGCCCAGTACCGATCGCGTCCCCTTTTGAGCTGTTGCAAGAGTGTGCGTACTGCATTCATGGTTGGTGCGGATGAGTGCTTGCTTGCCATGTTGCTATCCCTTGTTGTTGGAGTTCAGACAGAGCCAGGCGTTCGCTTCTTCGAGACTTCCTGTCACATAAGCTGCCAGACCAAGTTTCAGAATCATCAGGCGATTTTTCTCGCTATCATCCACGAAGAGGACAACTTTTCGTGTGTTCCGTACCCAACTCCATAGTGCGAGCAAGAAGAGGATGCCCCGATGAGTGACCAGCCTGAAATGCCGGTTGATGATGCGTGGAGAGAGTCCGTAGGTGAGCGCACGTACTGTCAGACCTTTAAAACGGGGTGTGGTAAGCCCCTTGCGCAGAGGACGACAAATCACTTGCTCTGCGCAGGGATAGCCGTGTTGAGAAAGAAATGCCACCGTCTGGTCGTGGCAAGCCACCGGTCGGCTCGTCACATAGCAGAGGCCTGCCAGTTTCCTCCACTGGTGGAGGAATGCTCGCGCTCCCGGCAGAGGGAGATCGAAGGCGAGCTTGTCAGGATCAAGGGCAGCCTGCCAGTATTCCGGCGTCCCCTTTGCATGGGCTTGCTCAGCGTGCGTGAACCGTGCTTCGCAGTCGATAACCATGCGATCCAGGTCACAGATCACCAACAAACTCTCGGACACCCGCCGTCGCGTGTCCATGGGGCGGGGGTACTCATCGTCCATGGATCATCTCTCCCTCGTTCGACCGTTTGCATCAGAACATGCTTCTTTTAATATCATAATTTATTATGATATTAGTATAGGGGATCGGTATGATGTCGTCAAGGGAAAAGGTTGTTTGGATATGTCCTGACGCATGTGGCTGCCGCTTCCTGCCCTGACCATGCACCAACAACCGACGAGTCGACCCAGTTTGTCCCTGTGTTTTCCATCGTATTTCTCGCCGCATTCCCGTGCGTTTCCCTCTGCGGCCCAGCACGCCCGTGTATATTTCCCTGCAGAACGTGACTGTCCACCGTGTGAACAAGGGGAGAGAGACATGAAACGCCTTGCTATTGAACTGAAGAGTCAGGTGGTGGCAGTGGACGTCGACGAAGCGATGACCGTCGGTACCTGCGCCGCTTCGTTTGCAGCGCACTGCGGTTGGCCCCTCTCGGATGCCGCCGGGCGGCCGCTCGGTTTCTCGCTGCGCCCGAAGGACGCGCTCAAGCCCTTGCCTATCGATGCGCGCATTGGCGATCTTCCTCTAGTGGAGGGAACGCCGCTGGTTCTCGATCTCTGCCCGAGTTCGCCGGAGGTGGGGGGACCGGGTGCGCGAATGAGCCGCCGCACGCTCCTGCTCTATGTCCTCCTCTGGGGAACAGCAGGTCTGACGGCAGGGCTGGCAACGGCCTTTGCCCAGCGTGCTTTGCTTCGACCTACCACATCGCATCTCATGGGCAAGATGAAGGTGCAATTGGCTCCAACTCCATCCACACCTTCTCTACAACTCGTGCGCCAGCAGGTGTTTTTCGCAGGGACTACCCTGCGCGCCCTTGCCTGGTCTCCTGACGGCCAGTTCTTAGCTGGGGGAGGAGAAGACGGCAGGCTCTTGCTCTGGTCACTCGATGGCCTGCAGCGTCTCGTCGTGAACCACCCGGCCCCTGTATCAGCTCTGGCCTGGTCTCCCAACGGTGAGCGCCTGGTGACTGCGGCCGACCGCCAGGCGCAGTTTTTGACCCGTGAAGGAGCCGTGTTGGCGCGCCTTACCCACCATACGGCTCCCATCAGCTCGCTCGCCTGGTCCTCTCACGGCGAACAGCAGGTGGTTTCAGGCGGACTGGACCGGCTGGCGGTTGTGTGGGACAGCACCTCTTACCGCGCCCGTCTCGTGTTTCGCGGTCATGGCGCTCCAATCACCGCTGTGAGCTGGGCGAGTGACGGGCGCACGGTTGCTTCCTCTTCGTTCGGTGGAGTGGTACGCGTGTGGCGAGCCGACACCGGACAGGAGATTCATCCGCCCTACCGGGATGCTGCACTCGCTATGCGAACGCTGTCCTTTGTGCCAGGAGGGATGACACTAGCTGTTGGAGGGGATGATGGTGTGGTACGGCTATGGGATGCTCTGGCCTGCCAGCAAGTCGCGAGTAATGAAGGCGTTGCTGTCTGCCAGGATACACCCGTTCGCCTCCGGATGGCGGGCGAGCCGCTGCTCACGCTTGCCTGGTCTCCTACCGGACACTACCTCGCCTGTGGCAACCAGCAGGGAGTACTCTCGCTGTGGGACCCTGGGCAACCTGGCTCTCCGCTGAGCGCCGTGTCTCTCGGCACACCCATTATGGGCCTGTCCTGGTCTCCAGATGGACAACGTCTGGCTGTGGCTGTGGGAGCGCGCATTGACCTATGGAGTCTTGGATGAAACAGGGTGGCAAAGCAGCTTTTGCTGCCTTTCCACGCCCTGAGCGAGAGCAGGAGCAACAATACCAACGCCAGGTTGGATATGAGCCAGGCTCAGTTCTCCCTCCCGAAAGATGCGAGTTCCGTGGGATGGAGAATACATCAGCCAGCAATGGTGTGGACGTTCGTCAGTTTACAGCTTCAGCCAGGTGCCAGCTCAGCCCCCGCTCCGTGATGGCCCTCGGTTGTTAGCCGAGGCGCAGTGAGAGGTGAAGTAGCACCGCCTCACGGCACATGAGCCAGTTGCGCAAGCTTTGTGGTCTGCACCCCTTCATCGAGAGGACAGACCTCTTCACGCAGTGTCTCCGTTCAGCGAGAAAGGAATGCTCTGCTGACGGTCGTCGTGAGTCATTGTTTCCTGATCGCGCGTTGCCGCTGGTCAGCTCAGGACAAATCAGCTTGGCTGCATCAGGAACCCTGAAGCGCTCCTCGCAGACCCATCGCGAGGAGCGCTTCAGGGGGAGGTTTTTGTTGTGCAGCCTTTCCGGCGCAGCCGGGGCGATGCGACCTAACATACCGCTGCACCCCAGGCCCCAGCAGTTACGGGAACCTTCCCTGACCCATCAACCGCTGTTAGACCAAGTATACGCTCCTTACGCCTAACCGGGTCTCCTTTTTTCACCTGTTTGCTCTTGTTGGTGTCCAACTTTTTTTATAGGTAATAGAGAAACATGGGGGGTTACACGGCTCTTCAGGCCCTGTGATGATATAACGTACTACGCCATAGATGGAAGGCGCAGCACCTCTCAGGAAGGGAAGAAGCAACAAGGAGCTAGATGGACTCCGTTGTCTGGTCGTGGAAGGGCTGTTGCTGTGCCGTTGCCTGCTGGGGCATGTCCGCTAGCGCAAATTGCAGTCGAGCTAACTGTCGCTCCCGCTCAGCATAGGCCTGCTCGACCACGATCAAGCGCTCAACGAGTTCGGCTTTCGTCATGCGCAAGTAGCGGGAACGCACCCGGTTCAGGTCACGATGGGGATCAAGCCGGAGCAACCGCTTCGTCACAGGGGGTTCTTGTTCCTTTCGCCGCAGATGGTGGCGTTGGTTCGCAGCCTTGTAGGAGGCGCTATGCGTGCGATAATAGTTATACGCCTCCTGATTGTTCAACACGCCTGATTTTTTGACCCCCCGCTTTTCTGGATCGAGGGTGACGCTTACTCGACAAATGGCTTCGATGGTCACGGCCTGCTCCTCGTTGACGAGCTGATCCACCGCAGCTCTCACCAATCGGATCGTGCGCTGGCGTTTCTCTTCATAATGCTGTTGCAACCAGGGAGGCGGCTGCTTTCGCTCCACTTGTTCACTCCTCGAGAAGGCGTTTGGGGGTGTAGGTTTCATCTCGTCGATACTCCTCAATCAAGTCCATTTCCTCCAACTCTGTGTTGCAGGACTGAATCACTGCTTCCAGTTTCACGGTTTCTGGCCCCAACCCCCGGCGTTTGACCTGTTCCAGCCGGATCAGCGACCACTGTTTTTGTTCGAGGATCTCCTCCCGCTTTGCCGGGTCTGGAACCTTGTAGATACACCCCGTGCAGGCGAAGGAGATCGGGCAGAGGGCATGACAGGTGCAGTCACCGCCGATCACGGTAGATATTAGCTCGGATGATCACCAGGATAAGAGTTCCGATTTTTTCGGATGCTATCAGAAAGATACTCTAAGCCAGGGAGATTCACAACAGTTACTATCAAGGAGCCAGAAATGGAGAACCAAGAAGTCAAATGGGAATATTACCCACTGGTGGCCGGACAGCCAGAGACCCGCGCCTTTGTGGAGCGCCTCGTCCTCAAGGGCAAGCGCCCCAAAACGGTTGATGCGTATGCGAGGGCCATTGAAGACCTCTTCGCCTACTTCAGCAAGATAGCACCAGAACGATTGATTGAGGCTGATGAGGCGGATCTGGATGGCTACATCGCCAGTCTCAAGGGACGTGGACCCAAGAAACGCGGACGTGGTGGGATGATCGAGGATAACACCAAGATCCGCCACCTCTCAGGACGAAAACTTTCAGATAATACGATTGCGCAACGCATCGTCGCCTGTCGTCTGTTTTACGATTTTCTCATCCGCAAAGGGTATCGTAGTGATCCAATTAATCCCATCGAGAGAGGGAGTGACGGTCGAGACGGTCGCCGTCCAGTCCGTGGGCCAGTGACCAAACACCAGCGCTTACCCTGGCTTCCCCCAGATGAGGTCTGGGAGGACTTCATTCATCATCTCCTCTCGAACGAAGGTGCTCGCACACAGGCCATGATCCTGCTCTGTTACGATGCTGCCCTACGCAGGGAAGAACTCATGTCTTTGCGGTCGATGATATCGATTGGGCGCACGAGATCGTCACTATCCGCCCGGACACGACGAAGGGAGGGCGAATGCGGCATGTGCCTGTCTCGACGGCAGTCTTGCACCTGGTGCGTTCCTATCTGGAAGGTGATCGGCGAACACTCATCGCTGCCTATGGTGGAGACGAGAATGGACCCATCTTCTTGTCAGAATCAACACGTAACCCAGGCTGCCCTCTGGCTATTGGTGCGTTTGATGAGATCATGGAACAGGTCAGAGAAAAAATGGGATTGCCAGCCCTTACGCCCCACACACTCCGTCACCAACGTTGTACGATCCTCAAAAGAGCAGGAGTCAGCCTGGATGATATTGCATTGATTGCCGGACACAAGAGCACGGAGACCACGCGCCTCTACATTCATATGGCTCCAACAGAACTGAGTAAGCGCATTCGGACGAAAGTTGAACCTTTCGATGCCCCCATTCGCATACTGGTTCACCAAGCGCTTCACATGGAGGATGCTCATGAGCAGTAGTGTTCAGCAGCCTCACATTCAGCCTCCTACCGGTTGGTGCATGCCGATTGTTCCTGAAGACTACGACCGGAATCCTTTCACTGAGGAGGAGCATTGGGCGCTTGAGCAATACAGCGGAGTCACTTCAAGCAATGGAGGGACCAAAGAGGCGATCACCGCACGCCGATTGCTTGTACGCCTAGATCAGCCCATTATCGATGTTTTTCATCTCAGATATCAGGATAGAAGCAAGAGTGATTGTGGATATGCTCTACGTATCATGCGGCGTGCGATGCACCGCTATGGAAAAATCTTCTGGGCCTGGTCAGCCGATGAGTGGATGGAGCTGTTGTGCCCTACTCCAGCCCAATTCTATGCACTGCATGCGAAACGTCCATGCGCCCATATGGCCCTCATGGATGCCGCTTACCTGTTGGGAGAAGTAAGCGATCTTCGAGCCGTAGACATGTGGCACCAAGTTGTTGAGTTTGCCAATCTCTACTTTGGAACTGCCCTCCTGACTCATCAATGTCAACAATTACAGCAGGTGCTTTCACGCAAGGGCTTTAGTGACGGTCCAGAGAGCCTCTCTTCGCTTCGGCAGTTTCTCAGTATGCTCTTCCTTCTCAAGCGATCCCCTTTTCTCGAAGATATCTCTGAAGATCAGCTCAGTTCTGTGTGTAGCGGACATAAAGAGATGCAACATACGCGCAGAAGAATCGTCATTGCACTTCAAGAATTGGATGTTCTGCCTCCTCCGAGAGAGGAATTCATTGCTGCCTCCCCATTCGATGGTTGCGATATGGCACGAGAATGGTATGCATGGTGTTTGTCTTGGCATGAGCGTGCTGTTGATCTGACACCTCGACAACGTAGAAATTACGTTGGTCACCTTCTTACTGCTGGACGTTGGCTTCATCAGCACTATCCGACTCTCTGTACTCCTGAGCAATGGACAGAAGATATTGCCCTTCATTTTCGCAGTGATCTGTGCCTATGGACAAGGGGCCAATATGCAAGCGCCAAAGGACGACACTTGCTGAGGAGGAAGGGCGATCTGGGTGATTCCATGAAACCGCAAGCGATTGCGTGTTATCTTACGGCACTTCGCCGTTTCTTTACCGATCTCTTGAAGCGCCCTCACACGGTTGATGGAACTCCAGCTAGAAGGATCAAACTTGATTTTGATCCAAAGGAGGCATTGGCAGCTCCCGCTCATATCAGAAAGGCGCTTGATGCGGCCTCTCCTAGAGACATTGATCTCCAGGTCTGGGCAAAGCTCACCATTGCGGCAGCCACCTTGTCAGCATCCGACCTCCCACAGGGAACACGTTATCCCCTCAGCTTCTACAGGGCCGTGGGATTGGTATGGGTTACCACAGCTCGTCGTCCCAACGAGATTGCCCGCTTACGGCTGGACTGCATACGTACAGATTGGGAAGCGGATATGCTGGATGAGGATGGACAACCAGTCGAGAGGCTTCCCGCAGTCAGTTCCAGTGATCAAGCAGGACAGAGCACTACTGGGAGCACCACCACACAACTACATTATCTCCAGATTCCTGCGGGGAAAAATCGAGGAGCTTTCTGGATCTGGGTTCCAGATTACGTAGTCGATGCAATCGAGACCTGGAAACAGGAACGTCCTTCAAACCAACGCCAAATCCTCGACCGAAAGGATCGTGAGTTCGTTGATTATCTTTTCTGCTATCAGGATACCCGCGTCGGATATGCCTTTATCAACGAGTCCTTGATCCCCGTTCTCTGTGAACGGGCTGGAGTCGAAAGTGCAGATGCGAAAGGAAGAATTACGGGCCACCGTGGCCGCAGTACACGCCTCACGCTGCTGCGGAGTCGAGGAGTTGGCCTGGATGATCTGGCTGAATATGCAGGGCATGCCAACAACAGAACGATTAGAAGGTACGTCAGACAGCAGCCTTTCCAGCTGCATAGAATCATTCGCGATGCCGACGATGTGAGCAGAATTATTGAAGGCGTGATCGACATCCAGGCCGCAGCTCATGGATTGCCAGCGCTTCGCTGGTTCATTGGCTACGATGCTGATGGGGAACCTCAGTACTGTGCCAATCAAGTCTACCACACATGTCCGCATCGATTGGAATGCTCGGAATGCAGCATGTTCATAGGTGGAGAGAAGGCAAAACTCTTACAGAAAGGAGAGCAGACGCTCCCCATCACATCAAAGGTTCCTATGACCCCTATCGAGAAATGTACAGTTGAAGGTGATCAGGAGGGAGTAGAGGCATGTCGTTCAGCCTTACAGCAAGTACCAGCCCCGGAGGCACCGGATGTACATCTCATTTTCAATCCTGAGGGATTGAACAATCATGAGCTAGAAAAGCTGGCAGAACAAGGCACGAGTGCGGCTCTGGACAAGTTGCAGCAGGCACTAGCAGCTCATGAGAGGCGTCTGGCCGAGGTTGTGCCTCACAAAACCGGTCGGAGCGCTCTGGTTGGAGCTCAAAAGAAGCGGGTGAGCTTTATCCAAGATTTGATCACGATCTGTGAACAGCGTTTGCGTGGAAGACAGAATGAGTCATCTTCCCAACTGTAGCCAAATGGTAATAACTGCAAGCATGCCATTGACATTGAAAAAACATCCTACATAATAGCCGATGTGATCGGAGGCCAATGTGTGAGTCATGGCTTTTGCGCCGCCAAATATGCCTGTGTCGGCTGTGCAGGCAAGGTGCCGGACCCGGCGAAACGGAATCAGGTTGAACGGCACCGAGCGTGGGCGATGCAACAGGTCGAGTACGCTATTCAGGAGGGATTGTTCCCGGAAGCGGAACGGATGAGACAGGTCGTTCGCGACTGTGAAACGGAGCTTCGGGAGATGGACCAGATTGAAGCCTACAGGAGGGATGAAGGCCGTGTCGCGACGATCCAGATCGAGCCAAGGAAACGACGCTAACCCAGCCCATTCCTGGCTCGTTGAGCAAGTTTATGAACCCAAACGGGAACGAACCATTGAGCTGGTCAAAAGAAGCATCGATGCGCTCGTAGAGCAAAAAAAAGCATTTCCCTGGCCTCGATTGCGATGACCTCTAAGCAGGTTGATCCAGAGCAGCACGGGATATCGGAGAGTGCCATTCTGGGCAACGAGCAGGCACGTGCCTACTACGAGCAGCATCGCAGCTGGAAAGGGACGCGGCGCAGCGGGGCGATGCTGACCATGCCCTCCTCCCCCTCCCACCCGGACCATATCAAGCTGGACCGCGATCTCTTGCGAGTGCGCGAGCGCTATCTGCGAATGAGCAAGGTCGAGCTAGTCGAGCGCCTCCTCTCCATTGAGCAGGCGTATGCACAGCAGCAAGAGCGATGGCTGGTTCATCAGGACGAACTCTTGCAGTGGCGGCTTCGGGCTGAAGCCGCCGAAGCGAGGCTACAACGAAAGGGCAGTAAGCTATGAACTACCATTTTGTAGTCTAGCGTGGCCCAGTAGCTGGCGCAATGCCTGACTTACCAACAATGGCTAAAATCCTCTCATTTCGGAGTTACGGTGGAAATCACAAGGCTTGCATCAATTTGCGTTCGGATAGGCGCATCAGCACATAACCTGTTTCTAAGATGGAAACGATGTCGATGCCGAGGTTGCGCAGTTTCAGGCGGGCGCGTGAAAGCACATTGCGCACCGGACGCATTTCCTGATCCCAGATGCCTTCTTCAAGGGCCGCGTGCAGGTGCTTGCGCGACTTTTCAATCAAGGTCTCCGTCAATTTGCCGTAGCTGAAGTTGGCATGCAGCACTTCATAGGGGCAATAGTGCGGATAGGAATGCAAGAGCGGCACGATCAGAGTCATCTCGCTGCAGGTAAATTGCTGCTCGCCCATCAGGCGTGGATAGGGCTGCTCGGGGTGGGGCGCGAGCAGCGAAATGGTGCCAAGAGGCAGATGCAGGGCCAGCATCTGATCTGGGGCAAGCAGGTCTTCAAGCGTGAAGTGGACGATCTCTTCGTCCGATGGGATCGAAGAGATGGAGGAAATCATCTTGCTCACCGTCACTTGCTGCATAACAACACTCCTTGCGTTTATTGAACATGGGTTGTTGAGCATGCATGTTGGCCAGGGAGCGAGAGATAAAAAGCTCAGGTTTGTGTCGCACTCCCTGGTCAATATTCATAAGAAGGGGGGCAAAAGCGGTCCCCCCCATAAGTGAGAGCAGCGCATATGCCGCTCGCCCGGATGGCTCGTCACTGCAGCGGGTTCGAGCGCATGCGGCGCGTCTGTCATCACGTGCCGCGCCATAGAGGATGCGCTGAACTGCTTTCCGAGCCAGTTCACTAGCTCTGTATCGCCGTTCTCGGGTACGTAGAGATCGGCGTGTATGCGGCCGCCAGGCCAGGAGTAAAGGCTATAATGCGGACCTGCCACGATGACAGGGGCCGTGTCCCAGACGGCGGGTCGAAAAACGACGAGGTCCGTGGGCCGCTGCTCGGCGAATCGTTTCGACAGGGCGAGCGCGACGGTACGCAGGTGGTCCTCTGTCGTCAATGCGTCCGGACAGCCCTCAAGGGTAACCAACACATGTTTCATGTCCGTCTTCCTTCCTTTCCTATTTCTTCTGCTCCCTCTCTTCCAGAGGGATGGGAGCAGGGTCAAGGGCCGCGCCCACGTCCGGCCCGCAGGTCTGAAGAGCAGGCTGGCCTGCTCCAGGAACCTCAGCGACCGTTTGAGTAGGCCGATGGTATGCTTCGAGTGCCTCTGTTGCAAGCGCTGCGGCTGCCAGTCCATAGCCTTGATCGAGCGCGGCCAGCTTTTGACGGACCGCTTCGGGAAAAACACTCCAACGCGCGGTGAGCTGTTCGCGCCTGCTCTGGGCTGCCAGCTTTGCCGCCATGCCGTTTCGGATCATGGTTTTTCCTCGCTTTCTGTTTGCAGTTCGCTCACAAGAGCGCGGCAATGCAGTTCGCTCCAAAGAGCCATGCGTCTGACACACCACCACCCGGCATCACGACGAGTCGCGAGCAGGGCAAGCACTTCTGAGGTGGGCGATGCTTCCTGTTCCATATACGCCCGGACGACGGCAGCCCGGATCTGCTCTGCCAGACCCACGACCTGTGGTGTGTTTCCCCGGAGTGGAGGAAGACCGACGGCCCGGCATTGTTGCTGGGCGACACGCTGGCGAAGCTCTCGCAAGCATGACGGGCAGGTACTTCTGGCGAGGAGGGAAAGCGTCCGATTTCTCTGCAACGGACAAAGCCGCACAGGAAACGTAACGGACCTGGAGTGTCCGCAGGCAAATCGTACCTGTACCATGTGTCCTCCGTCTTGCTAGCCGTTGTTCGACGGCTGTGTATCTGAACGGTGCAAGCGGAGCAAAGGCAGCCGCTTGCTTTGACTGGCGCTTGCTTGAGCCTGACAGGGGTGTTACTCGGACGCTTCCAGTGCCAGGCGATGATGGGCTGACTGTTCCACTTCCCTCTCGACGGCGAGTAACACATTGCTGATCTGTTGTCTGTTCCAGCTCGTGAGTATCATCCGGTGTTCAATCCAAAACTCGGCCTGGAGGCAACGATTGAGTACATCAAGGAGTTCGGTCAGGCCTTCTGGGCTGGAAGCTGACCCCGGTGGCGGGATAAGCGCCTCCAGCAAGTGAATCCGGATCACTTCAGCCAGCCCCACCTGTTCCGGCTGTGTTCCCACGATGGGTGAGAGACCAAAGGCATCGCGTACCCGTTGTGCAAACGCCTCCCGCTGCAGGCGGTGACAGGCCGCACAGAAGCTGTGATGAAGGATGCCCAGGGTCGTATCGACTGCTTCCTGAGGGGAGCCGGACGAAAACGACAGGTACTTGCTGTGGCCACATGCAAAGGTGACCAGCCGTCTTCGTGTTCTCATACCCAGTTCCTTTCGGTCAAGCCTGTGCCGTCGTACTTCCAGGTACAGGATCCTAATGCATTTTATAAAATGCATTTTATAAAATGCTATTTACAGTGTACACTTTATAAAATGCTTGTGTCAAGATGACCAATGCGGGTACAATGAACAAAAACAAGCAGAGGGAGTGTATGGTGCGCTTGCGCGTGCGGGAAGTTGCAGAGGCCACGCGGGGGCCAGGGGGAGAGGAGGAGCCGCGGATCAACCGGGCGAAGCTTGGGCGTGTAGCCGATGTCAGCGCGACGACCATGGATAAGATCTGGTTGGACGAGGGATATATCTCTGTCCGGCTGGATACACTGCTGCGCATCGCCGACGCGCTGAGTACTCTAAAAAACCGGAAGATTACCGTCCACGACCTGATTGCCGTGGACTGACACCCGCCCTTTTCCCTGCGCATGTATTGCATCGTTTCCCTCCTGGGGCTTCCTTGCTTTGTGCGAGATCACCTGTCTATTGTTCATGCACGACCGTAGGAAAACAGCGTGATGGTGGCGAGTCCCTGGATCTGCCCGACAAGCCAGGCCGTACCATCCACCTGGGTGCCGGTTGCTGGGTCAAGCCTGCCAACATAGGCGGTGTTGGCATGGCTCACGAGATCGTTGAGTAGCGTAAGTGCTTGCTTTCCAGCCAGTGCTGGCTGGCTCATCTGGATGATGGCCACGGCGTCGCTTCTCGCCTGTTGCAGTTCATTTGCTATACGGTCGAGCGCGTCCTGAAGCCTGCCTGCTTCGTGCTGCAGTGTACCTGTTGCACCAGGGGCGTGTGCGAGGCCCGCGAGGTGGATGCTGATGTGGGCGAGATACCCCGGCGGGGTCTGGGCGGCGGTGAATGTCAGCAGCCCCAGGCGTCCTGCGTGCGGGTCGACCAGAAAGGGGGTTCCAGATGGAACGTCGCGCCAGATGAAGGCTGAGCCGTCCAGGTAGTCCAGCACGCGGATCACCTGGCGGCGAAGCAGGTCGAAGGCCTGTCCCCCCCAGTCGTCTCGGGCAGCGTTCGACCACTCGAACACCTTGCCCACGTTGCGATACAGCCAGATGGCCAGACCTCCCCCCAGTCCGATACTGGCCAGTGTGGGGTCCCTGGCTGCCAGGTGGCGCAGGTGGTCGAGCAGGCTGTACCCGTGTTCGTCGCCTGGAGCCGGCGTATTGGGGATCGCGCCAGAAGCAAGCCAGGCACGGGAGTTGGTGGTTGGGACGCTCGGCTGGGGGTGTGCTGGCTGCAGCGTGATGAGCAGGCGACTGTAGTCAGCCAGCAGATTGTTGTGATCGGGGGACTGGTAGCTCAGGTGTGCAGTGTTGCCCGCAAACGTGAGCGAACCCAGCAGGAGCGGAGGTAGATCCCCGTTTGTCCTGTCTGCAAGCAGCCAGGCGTATGCAGACAGGCCGTGGGTTGGTCGCTGTGTGAACGTGGCGTTCAGGGTAATGTGGTCGTTGATGCCGCGTTCGCTCGACGGATCAAGCTGGCCGCTACTTGTGAAAACGAGTGAGCCGAGGGGGCGCGGGGGAACTGTTGCCTGTTGCTGTGCCAGCTGTGCGGAGGAGGTTGGCAGCAGTAGAGGTGAAAGACCCAGGCAGCAGAACAGCAATACTGCCACCACAAAAAGGACTTGCTTTCGCAGCGTGGGTGGTACATGAAGGAGTGGAAGCGGCCATGCGGGATCCCTGGTGACCTGGTTCTCCTGGGAAGATTCGCTTGCTCCTTCTCTGCGCAACGTGAGATGGTGCATCTCTGGCCTCCTCTCAACCTGCTCCTTCACGCTGTCCTACCCCCGGGAACAGGCCTCCCAGGAGGTGTTCCGCTTCCGGTGAAGGCGTTCGGAAGGAAAGGGAAGTACTGTTGACTTTTCATTGCCAGTTCCCCAGTGAGCAGGTGGTGCAAACGGCAAGCCATATTGGTCTGCCAGGCGCGCTGCCATCTTGATGGTCTCACCTTCCGGCGTCTCTTCTTTGTTGCCCACTTGCAGACCTTGCACATATTGCAACAGGCGCTCGGCCACCGCGCTCTGGCGTTCAAGTGCATGGGCTGCCGCATACTGAGCGATGACCGGGTGCAGGCTATAGCGGCCCTCCTGCAGGCTTTCCAGGAGTCCGGCATCAACGAGCATATCCAGGGTCCCGGGCGAGCAATCTGCCACCGCCAGGGCCGCTTCTTCCGAAAAGCTGGCCGGTTTGCAGGGCAGGGCGGAGAGTGCGCGCAGGGCAAGGCGAGCATGCTCGTGCAGGCGAGAATCGCTGGCCTCGACCACCGCCTGTAGGCTCAACTGCAGGCCCTCCCGCAGGGCGGGAGGGCGTTCGATCGCGCTTTGCGGTTCGGTGAGCTGGAGCCGGAAGACGGGATCGCGTAAATGCTCCAGGGCGTGGACGACGCGCCTGGGTTGGCCGAAACTGGCCTGCAGACGCAAATAATTGCCTATGAGGATGAGTGCCAGTGGAAGCCCTCCCACGGCTCGCACGAGTTCGCGAACGGCTGCCTCGTAAGTACTGGCGACAGAGGGCGCTCTGGCACTCAACACCCGGAGACCTTCGTCCTCACTCAGTTCCGGCACCACCAGATGCCAATCACCCGTCCTCAGGGCGATGGCGGGCGAGCGGGAGGTGAGGATGTAGGAGCAACACGGTCCTCCCACCATACAGGCGAGCGCATCCTGGACGCTCCACACATCATCGAGGACGATGAGCATGCGCTGGTGGCCAATCGCCTGTCGGATCGCATGCGGGAGGTCCTGCTCATTCTGTCCATCTGCAACCCCAAGCAGGCGGGCAATCCGGCGCAGATGAGCGCCGACGTCCGGTTGGGGGCCGAGCGCGAACCAGAGCATTCCATTCACTCGTGGCCGCATGGTATCCCCCAGTGCCACTGCCAGCGCCGTTTTTCCCGCGCCAGGTAATCCGCTGAGCGCGACAACTCCTCCCGGCATGGAAAGGTGCGCAGGCAGGTCTGCCATGGTCTCCTCACGGCCTATCAGGCCCCTTGTAAATAGGGAAAAAGGAATGGCGGGGTCGAAAAGGTGTTTCCTTAGTGTCACTGGCTCGGGGGGGAGTAAGCCCAATTCCTCGCGCGAAGTTCCAAAAAGCTCAGCTAGCTTGTAGCCGAAATAGGGACTGGGCAGGCAGATCCCCCGTTCCCAGCGGGAGACAGTTGTTTCGTTTGTGCCGAGCTGCTCGGCAACATCTTTTTGATACCAGCCGCGCGCGGTGCGCGCCTTGGCGAGGGGGGTGAGCGGCACTGTCCCCCTGTTGTTTGTCATGCTCGTTTCTCCCCTTCTTGTGCAGCAAATAAGAGGTCTCTTTCGCTAGCTGGAAAGAGGCGTCCTGGTTGCTGTTTTTACCTACACAATGCAGGCACTTTCTATCCAACGTCACCTGTGCCTGCTACCCCTTGTTCTCGGTTGCTTTTCCTATCCTGTGCAACTTACTATATCATAATTTTTACATAAAATAAAGGTTTATAGGAAAAAATAATAAAAAAATCGTGATATTTATGGCTTACGAAGAACTTTCTTCTCACTGACATCCACTCATAAATCGGCAAGAGGTGATAGAATCAAGGGAAGACCCAGAATCAGCAGAGGAGGAAAGGTAGATGGAATGGGACACCATGTGGGAAGACCCCTTGACGAGCTATGTGAAGCACTTTCATGGATTGATCGGAGACCAGCGAACCCGCAAGACGTTTGGAGAAGTGGTCAAAGGCATCATCGCGGCAGGCAGTCTGATTTGCCAACAGATTGCGGCCCGGTCAGCGGAGTTGAGCAAAGGCAAGAAAGGCTCCCAACGCGTGATCCGCCTGGCGACCGGCGAGAGTACCCAGCGCTCAGAGCTCGATGCGGAGCATCTGACGAAACGCTTGCGTGAGGTGGCGGTAGAGCAGTTGGAGCAGGCACCAGAAGACGAACTGTGGCTGATCGCCGATAGCTCGGACCCGCGCAAACCCTCTGCTGAGGTGATGCCGTATCTGATGCAAGTGTGGGACCTGGATGAGCAGTTGGTGCCAGGCTACCGCACGCTCAATGTCATCGGACTTACCCCTGGACGACGCGGCTTGTTGTATCATCGGCTCCTGAGTAGTCAGGCGCCCGATTTTGTCAGTGAACCAGCAGAAGTGCAGCAGGCGCTTACGACGGTGAGCCAGTCCCTCGTGTCGCTCAAAGCGCACAAGACGGTGACCTGGCTGCTGGATAGTGGCTTTGATGATATCGCGGTGTGGCGCACGATTTGGGAGCAGCAAGAGCATCTCGTCGCGCGCCTCTACCACACCGAGCGCAAGGTGGCCTTCCAAGATCGGCAGGAGCAGTGGCACGAGGGAGACATCGCCCAAGCCAGGGCGCAGGTGCGGCGGCTGGCGCAGGTCGAAACGATGATGGAGGTCAAGCGCGGCAAGCAAGTGCGCGCCAAGAAGCAACCGGTGAAGGTGAAACTGTCGGCCTGCCCACTACGCCTGATCTACCAGGGCAATGTGCGCCGCAAGGGGTCAGGTCGGCAGGTCATCCGCGACGTCTGACTGATAGAGGTGCGGGTATTGGGAGTGGACGGGGAGCCCTGGCTCCTGCTCACCGATTGGCCGGTCGAGGACGCCCAGAGTGGGGTGCGCATCTTTACGATGTATCGGCAATGCTGGAGTGTGGAGGACTGTTTCAAATTCTTGAAAACCTGTCTGGGGTGGGAAGAGGTGCAGGTGTTCGACTGGCAGGGCATTCGCACGTTAGTGGCCTTAGGGTGGGTCGCGCGGGCTTTCTCTTCGACTTGGGCGTGAGCTTTGACTGAGTCGAAGTGCAACTGCTGGCCAAACTCGGCGGCTGGGAGCCCCAGAAAGATCGCAAGCCGGGCAAAATCACGCTCCTGCGTGGACTGGGTCGTCTCTTGGAGATGCTTGCTACTCAGGCGGCCCTCTCTCAGTACGCGGCTCAACACGGGGGACTTCCCTCCAGGATCGCCCCTTTCTTACACGGCTGGCAACCTCTAGGGGATTTATGAGTGGATGTCAGCTTCTCAGTGTTGACTATGACGACGTACTAAAACTCACCTTTTGGTGACGACTCCCTGTGGCTAAAGCCGAGGGCTTCTCAACCAGCCTGCGCCAGTTGACGGCTCCGTCCGAGCCGAAGGATATTCAGAGCGACGTTGTGGTCACGGTCAAGCGAACAGCCACACTCACACGAGTGCCAGCGCTCGCTTAACTCTTTTTTCACGACCGTGCCACAGTCGCTCCACCCCTGGCTGGTATACTTGGGGTTCACCAACAGCGCCGTTCTGCCAGCCTCTTGCGCTTTGTAGAGACAGCACTGTTGGAACATGGCCCAATCAGCATCATTGATCGACTTGTTTAAGCCTGCAAACGCCGCCGCCCCATGAGGCAGGTCGTTCCCATTCTCATCCTGCTTGGGCTTGGGACGCTTGTTCTTGTCACGAACAAGTGTCCTACGGGGTTACAAGTGTCCACATAATTCAAAGACCATTGTTCCGTAGGTACGCACCAGCTTCCGGCTGGCTTTGTACAGGAAATCACGGCGCTGGTTTCTCACCTTGCGATGTGCCTTCCCAACGGCTTTCACCGCCTTCTTGCGTCGATGAGCGCCGCGTTTCTTGCGAGCAAGAGCCTGCTGCAAGCATTCCAGCTTCTTTTCAGCATGTCTGAGATAGCACGGGTTTTCAATCGTTTCGCCAGTAGACAGCGTAGCAACGTGCAACAGCCCCAGGTCTATGCCGATAGCTTCCTGATTCTCTTCCATCGGTTCCGGTTGGGCGTCACAGGCAAAGACCACCTATCAGACATTACCCTCACGCTTGATCGTACAGGTTTTCATCGTCCCTTTGATCGTCCGATGCATCTTTACCTTGATGCTGCCAATCTTGGAGAGCATCAAGCGGCTCTCACGCGTCAAGGAAAAGCCTGCTTGTGGAGAGGTGAAGCTGTCAGAGCGGCCCTTGCCCTGAAAGCGTGGATACCCTGGCTTTTCCCCATTGCTCACGCGCCGGAAAAAAGCATCAAAGGCTTTCTGTACTCGCCGCAAGACATCCTGTAACACCTGAGCGTGAATCTGCTGGTACGCTTCTCTGTCTTGTTTGATCTCAGGCAGTTGATTGGCTTGATCGTAGTAGGTGATCGACTTGCCCGCCATACGAGAGGCATCACACCGCTCCTGAAATGCCGCATGGTGGAGTTCCCTGGCACGCACAAAGCGTCCACGGCAACCGTTCTTGCTGCTTGCGCGTGGGATACGGTCTGAACTGGTAAGCGTGCTTACACATGCTTCTGGTTCTCGAGGTACTGTTTGATGACGGCAAGCGGCGCTCCGCCAACAGTACTCACCAAATACGAGTTCGGACACCCGGTCGGGAGTTTCCGTTTCAGCGTTGGAAACGCTTGCCGCAAGAGCCGCGGTGAACGTCCTTCATGAGCCGTACCAGCCGATGTATTCCAAAGTGCGGGCAGATGCACGTGATCGGGCAGGATTTCCAGGCTCAATACTTCTGCCTGATGCTCCTGGCACACCTCACGAATGATCTGTGCTAACCGTTCTGCTACCTGTTGCTCTGCCAACACGTTGCGTCGGTACTTGGGACACCACACCACATGGTACTTGCACGAGTAGAACACCTGTTGGGTGGATTTGTACATCAGCTTGCTCATACAGAGAGTCTCCAGCATGAAGCCCTATATTTTCACCTGTTGAGTGTCACCCTGCCACCCAAGCCACCTTAAAAGGAACGTGCCTTCTATCCCTACGCCTAGAATGCAAGGGTTTTACGGCGCGGCTTGATAAAGTCAATATGATGCAGAGTCCTTTCGGACGTAGCATGGAATCGTTCAGCCGGGTCCCGCGCGAGTGAGCAAGGCTAGGCTCATTTCGTTTCAGAGTTTTCGTTGAATTTTTCCCAAGCATGACCACATGAGTATACAGCGTAGGCTTTTTTTTGCTTGCTCCCCGTCAGAGTGAGAAGCAAAAGGAAAGGTGTTCGTTGCAACTGACGGGGATCTTTTCTCGACGGAGAAAAGATCCCCGTCCTTTTTCTCTGCAAACTGCCGCTTCCTTTTTCTGTGCGTTGTCAGAGGCAAGGATCTGGCGTGTGTTTTCGCTAAGATAAGCGACTGCCTATGTATCCGTAGGCCAGGTGCCGATCAAAAAACAGCCAGTTTTTCGGCCCGTGAGGTGGCTGGGTTTGTTATTGTAATTTACAGTGATAACAAATGCGGCTATCAAGCAAACGGCAGTGGCCTGATTTTATCGTAACGCTCTGACGGATTCTCTCTTAGCAAAAACAGGCGTGGGCTGGCTTCACTTCAGAGTTGACGCAGCTTGAACAGCTTTATTGCAAGCTGCAGATTGAGCCAACACCCTTCACATCTCTGAACGTCTAGACCTCCGACTTCAGGGTCGGAGAGACGCTCAATGCGTTGGCGTACCGTACTTGGGGAAACCTGTTTTCCTGTGATTTGCAGCAGGTGTTCGGCTGTTCGTGCAAAGTTCCCGTGCATCTCCAGGTATGCTTCGAGAGTGAGGAGCAAGTCGCTGCCTTTTCGCCTGTCATAGGCCGCGATGTGTTTGATTACTTCTAGCTCTTGGCTTTCGAAGGTTGGATCATCGGCAAGAGAGGAATCAAGGTACTGGAGAACTCCCAGGTCTCGAATGGAGGTGACCCCCCCCGGCAGACCAAGTCGTTTCCCAAAGGTGAGAGATCTTCGTGCCTGTTCGTACCCGGCAGGATACTCTGCCAAGGATGTTAGTTCGGCACTCAGCCCGGTCCGCACATAGACGTGCCACCGTTTGCTACATGATTGGTGCAGCGAACGAAACCAGGTAGGAAGAAGCTGCTCTCCTTTGTGCAGTCCTACCTGTATTACGCAGGTCATTCTCATGTGCTGCTCATCCAGCGTGAGCAGCGTTCCGGGAAACGCCTGGAGCATTTGCTCTTTGACAAAGGCAGACAATTCAGCCAACCATGGAAAGCTCTGCGCTTTTTCCTGGCCCATTGCAATGTCGCGATCAACCTCAAGGAGAGCAATGCGATGTGGCTGACGCAGGTCCGTTCCAAGAAGTGCGGCCCGAGAATGCAAGGTCTCTCGTTTTTCTTCGCTCAGGGATGGATTCAGGAGATCCTGTACCAGTGTGCGCATGAGGTCCTCCTCAAGCTGGAGAACCAGCTGATGATAGCGCGCTGTAGCTGCAAGCAGGTTAGCTACGGTCAAGAGAGCCTCTTGCTCGTAATCGTCTGTAGCACCTTGATCCTCTTGGTGCTGTGAAAGACATGCAAGCAGCCCTATACATTGCCCCTCAAAGACAAGGAGCGCAGCGCTGATTGACACGGGTGGGGAAATGAATAGGGGGGCAAGGAGACGGCGTACAGCCTGGTTCAATTCCTGCCAGCGCTGTTCCTGTTGTAATGGAGCGAGCCGGTCGAGCGAGACGTTCAGCGACCTGTCGCTCGTGATGGGGCGCGCGCTGGCCGCTACATGCAGTTCGTGTGCAGAGGTGATCAACAGCACCAGGCACTGGTCGGCGTGGAAGGCTTCTGCTGTCAGCCAGGTTAGGCGAGCGAGTAGCCTGGTCAGGGGCTGTCCATCTGCGAACTGGAAACTTGCCTCCTGAAAGAAGGCGAGCAGCCTTTCTGCTCGCTCAGATCTTGGTTGAGAAGCAGAGGAGGACAAAGCCCTGGATGGCTCTGGTCGTTCAAAAGGGCTGCTCATGCACGTTCCTCTCTCCCAATGCTTTTTTTGAAATACGCTTGAGATCATATGGTATAGTATAAACAACTGAGAACCTGTCCGTCTAGATACAACCAGCTACGATCTTGGGAGGGTGGTATATGCACTCCGTCCAGCTGGGCCGCCAACGCATAGCTGCGGCGTTCGTGGCCATTGCCCTGTACGTGGCGTTCCTACTGTACAACATCGTCACCTACTCTCCTGTCCTCCCATCTAATGGGGAGTTTTTTGTGGCGTCCATCATCATCGGTGTCCTGTTTCAGGCTGTAGGAATGGTCGTGTGGTTGTTTGCTCGAGATCGCCGTGTCGCAAGTCTGTGCTTCCTGTGCTTTGTTCTGGCTGCGCTGGCCTTTACGGGTGAAGCCGGGGCCATCACGCAAGATACCCTGCACTCAGCGTTGACAGATGGCGTTTTGGTGAACGGAGCGCTCTACTGCATGGTACTCCTCGTAGTGCATTTTCCATGCAATTTGCTTGAGGAAGATGCCCGGCATGGGACGCGCCAGCGCTTGTTGCGTGCCTGGCTGGTCATGCTGTTTGTCCTCGCCATCATGTCTGGCCTCAGCAATTTCATGGGCATTGCTCTGGGAAGACTTGCTTTCACTGTTCCGTTTTGGGTCGTCCTGAAGGCATGCGATACCGACTATTCGCTGGGGACACTTCTGACCATTCTGGTCGTTATTGTCTCCGCCTTCAGGGGTACCTCGTCTCCGAGGCAGCGCCAGCAGCTGCGCCTGTACGCCGCAGGCATCCTGATGGCTTTTTTGCCCTTGTTCCTGCTTACGGCCCTTCCCCTCGGCTTGTTCGGCGCGCCACACTATATTCCAGGGCAGTTCACGACCCTTTCGATGGTGGCTCTTCCGCTATGTATGGGCTATGCGGTTTTGCGCTACCAACTGCTTACGCTCGATCGTCCAATCCGGCACTTCATTACGTTCATCGTCGCGGCAATTAGCCTGCTCGTTGCAGCTTGCAGCCTGCTGCTTGCTGTAGACCTGCTGCGCCTGAAGCAAGCTGCTCTTCCCATTGACGCAGCAGTTTTGGTAGTGCTGGTACCTCTCGTTGGCTGGTGGTCACAGAAGATCAGTACATGGATCTTTTCGCCCCAGGACGAGTACTATTGGGAACTTGCCGCAGGTACCACTGGTATGCAGCCTTGTAGGGGGCTGGAGAGTGTCGTGGCTTCCCTGCTGGCCGCTGTTAAGGTGTCCTTGCATGCTTCTCAGGCGAGCCTGTTGCTGCTAGACGAGGAAACGGGTGCATTTCGTCTCGTGCAGTCTCTCCAGTTCGGTAGCGCTCGGGAGGAAGCACAGGGAGAAGACCTCCTGCGTTCCCTTGCCCGGCAACTGGGTGACTCTGTGCATGGGCAGGTCACGCTTCCAGGCCTTGTGCAACAGCGATTGCAATCAACGAACCGGCCCCTGCTGCTGCGTGAAGTATTACAAGAAGAGCAGCGCTTTGGTGGGGGCCTGATGCGCTACTTTGCTCGCCAGGCCCCGTTACTTGCGTCCGAGCCTCTTGTCGCACCCCTATGCACTCACCAGACGCTGGTAGGCCTGCTTTTTGTTGGAGAGCGCATTGATCAACAGCCCTATGGTGGTCCCGATTTCGAGCGCATTGCGTTGCTCTTGGAGCGCTTTTTGCCCGAAGTGGAGCGTTTTCGCAGCGAGAGTGAGGACCTGCGCCACCGGCAGCGGCTACAGACGTTATATCGGCTGAGCGCGTTGATTGAAAGCCATGATAAAACACTTCAGGAGCTTGTGGCAGCCTATGCCCAGATACTTTCCGATGCGATGGAAGCGGGAACAGAAGTGTGGTGGCTGGATGAAAGTACGGGGGCGAGCTTGCAGCGCGTTTTTACGTATGGAACACCGATGCTTTCGACCCATACGGATCAGCTGAGGCTGCGCGAGGGAAGCGTTGACTGGCAAGCCCTTTTTTATGATCGCAGCCCCCAAGAATATGGAGGGGCGAACAGCCTCTTTCCGCAACCACTGTTGCTCTCCGTCCCCACCTTCCCTTTCGCCTGGCTGCCACTCATCTATGAGGAGCAGCGCTTTGGCGTACTCGTCTTGACTTTTGCGCGCCCCCATCGTTTTTCTTCCCAGGAGCGCCAAGTCCTCTGTGTTTATGCAGAGCAGTGCGCTTATGCGCTTGCCTCTACACGTCTTGCTCATCGTCAACAACGGAAGATCAGCGTGCTGTGCGAGCAGGAGGAGCAGATGGTGGCGGCGTTGTTGGTGGGGGAACAGGTGCTACAAAGAGTCCTGGAGGTTCTTCAACGCACCTTGGCAGATCCCGGTTGGCCCGCTTCTGCAGAAGTGGGCCAACCGGGTGATGAAAGCGAGAATTCCTTGCGAGGAATAGCACATCGTCCGGGTCGGAACGCTGAAGACCTGCCCCGATTGCTCGCGCTGCTGCGCTGCCACTCGCCTCACATCCAGAGCATAGGCAAGGAAGGTATGGCCTTTGTTCAGCAGGCGGCAGCATTCATCGATAGGGTGGCGGTGGGCTGTGGAGATGACTCTCACCTGGGCTTGCCGGTCAATCAGCAGCCAGCTAAGGTGGTCGTCGTCGTGACGCAAACAGCGCAACGCCAGCGCTATCTTTCTGATGCCCTGCTCGTGCTGGGTCTTCGTCCTCACGTGTGCGAATCGTGCAAGCAGTTTCTCCAGTGGGCATCTTGCCTTGCGCCACAAGATGTTCCTCTCGCTTTGTTGCTCGATCCAGGAGCGCTTGAGGTAGAGCCGGATGTGTTCTACCAGCTGCTCGTTGTTCAGTTCCAGGCTGCGAGGTTGCCGCGGGTCTACGTGTTGTCAGAACAGGGCGGACGCCTGGCTTCCTTCGCAGAATGGTTTTCGGTCCTCCAGTTCCCCCTGTCACCGACTCGTCTGCGCCAGGCTTTGCTGGAAGCTGATGAGAAGTAATAGGTGTGTTCGTTGCTCGCGGGTACGTAACGGCTATCGTGGTGGTAGCGAAAAAGGCTATTGATTCCTCTGGTAAGCATGGCCTTGTGCGAGGGGGGCTAAGAAAGGTATTAGCGCCGGTGGAATGCCGCGCCGGGTGAGGGGCGTTTTCTTTCCATCGCTGGATGAGTGTAGCAGTCTGCTCAGCAAATGTTTGAGCTATTGAAGAGAAAAAAAGGCCATTTAACCCTCACCCGGCGCGGCATTCCACCGGCGCTGACAAAGGACACGGTTCTTTTTTTTTGCAGAGCGTCCCTCGAGAATGGCGCGGGGAGAAAAGGTATGCCACCTCCATCGTTTTTGCGCCGTGTTTCGTCCCTTGGGAGTGGGTGGGGCAGGAGGTGGTGAGGGGGAGCAGGCGAGTACCACCGTTACCTGCAACCGCCAGAATGTCTGTTGAAAGCGCCCAGAAGCTTTGGCCAGTGCCGCTTGACTGCGTGTGCGCAAGCGCTGGAGGCGCTGGGCCTGCCAATCCGCTCGGACCACTGGCCAATCCTGCGCCCACCGCTCCCTGCCCAGCGTGATGCGTAAAGCCAGCATCGGATTGACCCGGCGACGGTGCCAATGCATCCCCGCCCCTTTGAGGTGTGCCTGCACCACCAATTTGTTGCCACTTTCCGCCATTCCCGAGCCGGTGGGCCAGCCTTGAGCCTGATACTGCGGATACTGCATCTGCCCCTCACGTTTGCAAAGAGAGGTGACGTGGTCGCTCATCGCTTCAGTGGGGGCAAGCAGACGCAAGCGCTCTACCTCCTTGAGGACCCCGGTCGACCCCTCATGTTTGAGGGCGTGCAACTGCTCGGTGAGCCAGGTGGGCGGCACACGCACCTCTGCCTCTTGCGCCAAGGTCCCACTAGCAGCGATGTACTGCGCCGCGTGGGCAAAATCCAGCATGCGTAGCGCATCCGCGCGATGGCCTTGCACAAAGCGGTCAATCCATTCGGCTCCATCGTTGATGGCTGCCTCCGTTTGGGCTTGGGCGACTCCTCGCCGCCCAATCTCGCAGGAGGTCAGGTCAGCAAAGGGCGCTGCGTCGGCCAGGCGGGCAAAATAACTGAGCGCCTCACACTGGACTTGCCCGTCCTGATCCTGGCTCACGTCGGCGACGGTGGTCATTTTGACCTCGGCCCACTCATTGGGCAAGACCGGGATCAAGACGCCATCGGTCGCAAGCGCCAGGCGGGCCACGCGCGCTTGCGGTGGCCCAGGCTTGCTCAACGGATGGGCCTGCGCATCTTGCCAGTGTTCGAGACTGGCCCCTGCCCGGCTCGGGTGAGTCGGCACACCGTACTGGGACTCAGGCACACCTGCACCAGCGTTTCCAGCTATGTGGCCGCCCGCGCAAATGGTGCCAGCGTTCCCAACAAGACCAGGCCTGCTGCGCATGCGGTTCAAGCCGCTTGGCGGCAGCTCCAACTCGTCATAAAGGCGGAAAAAAGCCCGCTCCCACAGTGCGGGCAGGTCCCAAGTAGCGGGTCGGCTTCACCTCGGCTTCACCTCGGCTCCTCCCTGCGTCTGCAGGCGGCGCTCGTGCTCTCCCCTGGCTTGCAAGCCAGGGCCGCAGTGGGGGCAACGTGGACGTTGCGCTGGCTCGGCTTGGCTCCAGTCGCGGCTCGCACTCTGCTGCGCCAGATCGGTTAACAGTTGAGCACGCAAACCACTGAGCCTGTCATCCGGTTCCTCTTCAATTTCTTTGCGGGTAGCTTTGGGGTGGTCTTTGCGCCAGAGAGCTATCTCCTCGAACACCCTGGCACTCAGCACGCGCCAGGCCTCGGCCCATTCGGTATTCTCCGTCGAGAGCCTCCTTTTCCGCTGATGATCCGCTTTGCCTCTATCTTCTCATCTTGCTCTCTCCTCCCAGAGGCCTTGTTTCTGGCTGTGCAAAAACATGAACCGCACCCCCGCTAAGAAGATGGCTGGATTTTTTGGCTGGTGTTGGGTATACTTAGCATTAAGGTTGTGTTCTTGTTTGCTTGAGAGCGAGATCGAGCAAGAAAGGCCTGGTGAAGAAGATGAGTAGTACTGCCCTTGCTGTCCAATCGTTTGTTGACCAAGTACGTGAACTAGCGCAGCAAGCGCAAAACGATCGCGCTCTTCGGAATCGATTGCTTCAAGCATCGGATGACGCAGCGGCTGCTTTCGTGGGAAGCAGTGAGGCGCTTTTCAAGTTGTTACCTGTTCTTTTAGAGGAGCAACCTCTTCCTGCTCTTTCTTTGTACTGGTGGACATGATGGCCTCCAGGGCCTTCCTGGTTGTACCAGCTTAAGTCCCAAATTCGGACTGCGCAGTCTTGCAATACGGGAGGTTTCGAGCAAACCTCCTCCTGAAAGCGCAACAAGCGTTCGCTGCTGTGATGCATAGAGGTACTGTAACGGCCTCGCCTTTGCATGACAGCAAGGTAGCCTGTGCGCTGCCTCACCCTGAACTGGAAGCGCGGCAGCGCTCGCTCGTATGTGCTACAAATTACCTACCACCACAACTGCTGGTGGGCAAAGCCACCATTCAAGCTGCATACAACTAAACGGGTCTCGAACTGCGGCCAGCAGGCGGAAACTCAAAGATATGAGAACCACTATCTATCTCATGCACCCACATCGAGCATGCGGGAGGGGGATCAATGTGCTGATCTCACTGGGGCCAGGCCGCCTTTTTCTGCGTGTGCTTGCGTCGTTGCGAAGGAATGTTGCTTGGCACGGCCGAGTACCTCCTTGCAGTCTGACTCCATGGTCAACACGATCGCAGTTAGTTGGGGGTTGCCCACAGTTGGAACAGCGCGCTCTTTAACGAGATAAGGTGTAGCTTCGAAGGAGTCGTGTTTGAGCAGTGACATGAGGGGAAAACGGCCCGCGTAGGGGAGTGGCACTCTCCTGGGTGGGAAGCCCGAGGACAATGAGCAGCGTTTCCGAGCCAACCAAGGAGGCGACTGAGCTACCCCTGAACCCTATGCTGACGTAAGAAATCTCAGTTGGAAGCGTCGTGACTGTGAAGTGGTGAAAATTGGCTGAAACACCACCTCCAAAATGGAGACGATGGAAGACTGAAGAGTTTGTTCCCTTTTCAGTCCTGCTCCCACATTCCATCCAGCGTACAGCAGGCAGCTAAGGGGGTCTTTCACATCTTATCTTGGAACCGGGGAACTCTGAAACCCCTGGACCCGAATGGGTGTGAGAATGCCAGCACACGGGACAGAGGGCGGAGGCAACGTAGTAGCCCAACGCACTCCTGTAATGGGGGAGACATAGTGAAGGTTTGCCAGGAAAGCAACCGATTTCAGTACACCTTCAAATCGGAAAGCGCCTTGAGTAATGGGTTCTTGTTCTCCAGCATAAATGTCCCGCTCCTGCTTGACCACTTCCAACCCCCGCCGCAGCTGACGAGGTTCCTTCTCCTGCACACTCTGATGCCCACTGCCTGGAAAGGCTTGCTCGCCCTGTTGGGCATACTGCTGACACCAATGATGTAGGGTGCTATCAGCGACCCCCAGGTTATGTGCCACTTGCGTCATGCTTTTCCCACTCGTTTGCACCAGTCGCACCGCTTCCAGTTTGAATTTCTTCGTAAAGGTTCGTTGTGCCTTTGACATCTGGCCCCTTCCTTTTTGTGGAGGAGTATCTTCTGACTTTCCCCCTCCACCAAACCGAGACCATCTCATACTGGCTCAGCAGGGAAAGCCGGACTGGCGTGGGTCGTATCCCATCAGGCGATATCTCAGGGCGCTTGTGGAAGGTGCATGGTTATGATAGGAACCGGACAGATTGTCAAAACATCTGGGAGCATGAGTTGGGCAGCGTTTGCTATGGCAGTTCGAAAAAGTCGCTTTTCCACAGGTGCGAAAGGTAGCAATGTTGTCTAAAGCTGCCATAGTAGGATACGCTGAATCCGTTCATTTTTCCTTCGCATGCATTGCTCAAGAGTATTGCCTATGTACTCGAGCATGTGTACCTGTCTGGTGCAGGAACCGGATGTTTCTTGCTCTGTTTCGGATGATACCGTGGATGGCCATCAGGAATAAACATGTTCTTGTGAGCCGAGTGCGCAGATATGAAACTGCTGTGTTGCGCCCGCGACTGCACGCCCGCTAGCGAACACTACTGCGATGGCAGAGCTTCATGAGAACACTCCTGTCCGAACACACAAAAGAGTAAACAGCACAAGAACAAGCGCTGGCGCACTTTGTCTTACAGAACTGGACCGTGAAACGCTGCCGGTAGCAGACCGTCTGGGGTACGATGGTTGTCTCTGGAGTGCAACTGCTATTAACTTGGCGGATTGTCGAACGCTTCTGAGCGCGAACTCGCTCTTCTGTTCGCACCTTCGTGTCATATATGTTATTTAGAATAGGAGGATGTCATAACCTTTTAACACAAGCATTGGAGCGAGATCAAATGCACGAGGTTCATTGGGACCATTACCCACTTGTCGCCTCGACTCCTTTAGCCCGAGAGTGGCTGGAGATCCAGGCCAAAATAGGTTTAGCATCGAACACCGTAGAAGCGTATGGGCGGGGCTCAACGATTTTCTCGCCTTTTATCAGCATTACACTACCCCCTTTGCGGAAGCCTCAAAGGTCCAGATCGCCGCCTACGTTGCAGATCTCAGACAGAGACCACACCCCAAAGCGGCCAATCTTCGCCATCTGCATTCTGGCACCGGCCTGGCCAGGGCCACCATCTATCAACGTGTGACTGTCGTCAGGCTCTTTTTCGATTACCTGATGGAAATAGGTGCGCGTGAGAACCCACGTAATCCCGCCGGAAGAGGCAAATACACTCCGGGAAAAACATTTGTCTCAAAAAAGGAGCGAGGGCTCATCTCCCCCAGAGAAACCCAACCCTGGCTCCCGAGCGACGAAGAGTGGGATGCTCTTTTAGACGCCGCAAAGCGGGAGCCGATCCGCAATCAACTCATGCTTCTGTTGGCCTATGATGGCGCATTACGACGCAGTGAACTCGTCGCCTTAGAAATCCGTGACCTGGCTCTTCCGCTTCAGCAAATCACACTCCGACCCGAAATCACGAAAAATGGCCGCGGTCGTGTGGTGATGTTCGGAGAGGTTTCCAGAGAACTGCTCAAGCGATACCTGGATGAGCGTGCGGAGGCTGATATCCGCGGTGGACACCTCTTTCGTTCAGCCTCGAATCGGAATCACAGTCAGCATGTAACGCCAGCAACGTGGGACAAAATCGTCGCTCGCCTTGCTGAATATGCTGGCGTTGCTCAATTTACCACTCATACCTTACGCCACCTTCGCCTTACTGATCTGGCGCGAGCTGGAGAGGACCTCTACACCATCATGCAGTATGCGGGTCATCGCAATATCGAGACAACGAAGCTGTATTTGAGGCTGAGTGGTCGAGAAACAGCTGAGCGTGTCCGCGTCAGCCTTCAGCAACTTGATCAACGGCTCCAGCGCATTCTCAAGGAGGACAAACATGCAGACAGCTAATCCTCTCCCTTTGTTTCCCGTTGACCAATCGGTTCGCCTCATTGAGGGGAAACATTATGATCGTAGTCCAGATCTCTCACAAGAAGAGAGAAAGGCGCTCGCTCGGATTGCTCGGCGACTCAAACAAGGGAAGCGAGCCGAGCGACTCCTCTCGATACCAAGTCTGCGCCGGCTCATGATTCCTCTGCTTGATCTTTGTGCGTTGTCCCGAAAAAAGCAGGAATCGGTATATCAACAGGTCCTGCCTTTCCTTATCGAGATGCATCAGCGAAACACTTCCTTTTGGGGATGGTCTGAGGCTCAATGGATTGAGTCAATTGGCCTAACATATGAGGCATGCCAGCAGCGTCATGGCGTGAACTGTGCTTATGTTCCTCGCTCGGAATTCCTCACTGCTGCTTATCTTTTTGGAGGCTTCTCCAATTTTGGCGTGTTTCCGAAAAACAGTGTATCTTTTGTCCGACTTGCCAACGATGTCTTTGGTGAAGAGCTTTTGGCAAACGTCATGGAACAGATCCAACCGCACTTTCTTGCATGGGGCTATGCTTTCAACGACACGTATCAACGCATTTTACGCCAGGCCATCTCACTCGCCTTTCTCGTCAACCGCAGTCCGCGCTTAGAAGACCTCTCAGCCGATCTGCTCAAAACCCTCCAAGCCCAATCTCCAGTAGCTCATCGGCGTCAAGCTTACACATTGCTTCTCCGTGTACTCGTTGAGCTAGGTATTCTTGACGCCGATTTAGCGCCCTCATCTGAGCTCATCAAATCTCCTCATCAAGATGATACAGCGAATATTGCTCCAGAATGGGTTGACTGGTGCTTTCGTTGGCAGAAGTTCGCTGTTCACCATACCTCCGAAGAGCGCTACAGGTATTTCCGCATCCTTTTAAAGGTTGGGCGCTGGCTCACTCACGCTCATCCTGACATTACATCACCAACTCAATGGACAACAGAACTGGCTCTCGATTGGGTTGCCACTGTTACTTCTCTCCTTCGCATCGGAGATTATTCCTCGGCGAGCGAACGTCTCCACTTTAACGAAAAAAAAGGAAATCCCCTCCGGCCTGCCACTCAGCACCAGCATATTGTAGCAGTACGAACCTTCTTTACCGATCTCCAAGATGATCCCTTTCATCTTCCTCGCACATTCGATCCTTCTCGTGCATTACGAGTACCAAAACCACTGATCCGCCTCCTTGAGCCGAATCCACGGGATATTGACCCGCTTCTTTGGGCGCGTATTGTCCATGCCGCCCACCATCTGTGCGAAGAGGACTTCGCAGGCAAATGTTATTATCCTCTGGCTATGGTGAGAGCTTTAGCACTCCTTTGGTGCTATGGAGCGCTGCGGATCAATGAGATCCTTCGTCTTCGAGTCGGCTGTATTCGCTGGCAGAAAGAAGATGTGATCATGTCGTTTGAATCAATTAACTTCGCTGCTCTGACTCATATCTTTTAGCCAGATTACGTTAAGATGGCCTATAGAGCCACTTAACGCTCTATCAGGAACCGGAGGCTCTGCCACATAACGGTTCTTACACGGCTTTGGTGAAACGGCGTTTGCTTGTTTTTCTTAGATAGAGAGGTAGTGATATACTCTTCGTGAAAAACCTCCAGCATTCATGAGGAGTTGACGATGGAAGAGACGCCTCTTTTGCCTCTGCCCCGGGGATTGCAGATGACCCATATTGAGAAGCAGGAGACCGGCTTAATAATCCACGTACTTTCTGCACAACCAACTTGCTGCTGCCCGCTCTGCCATACAGAGTCAGATACCGTTCATAGTCACTATCAGCGCTCTCTCAAAGATCTGCCGATGTGTGGGCAACAGATCTGTCTCCTGCTTACCGTTCGCAAGTTCTTTTGCCACAATGAGCAGTGCCAACGGAAGATCTTCACAGAAAGGCTGCCCGATTTTGTCGAACCATGGGCGCAGATGACGCTTCGTTTGAGCCAGGCTCTCCAGGCTATTGGCCTCTCGACCTCTGGAAGCCAGGGGACTAGGCTTGCCTCACGCCTGGGGATTGCTACGTCGTGGATGACCATTCTCAGGCGTATCATGCAACTGCCCAACCTCTCGGATATCACTGTCTCGGTCTTGGGGGTAGACGATTTTTCGTTCAAGCGCGGGCGCAAGTTCGGCACGATTTTGGTGGATTTGAGTACCCACCAGGTGATCGATCTGCTGCCAGAGCGCAAAGTCGAAAGTGCTGCCGCCTGGATGCGCAATCACCCAGAAATTCAGTATGTGAGCCGAGATCGCGGCAAGGATTATGCGCAAGCAGCTCGTGAAGGAGCCCCACAAGCCCTTGCCGTTGGAGATCGCTTTCACATTATGAAAAATCTTGTAGAGGCTATCGAGCCTGTTGTAGCACGATGTTACAAAGAACTGCGTAAGGCTCTGGTTCTTCTGACCAAACAAGCGCTCTCCCCTGAAGTAGAGTGGCGACAAGCAGGTGGTCCTTCCAGAGAGCAACAACGTCTCTCGCGGCTGGCAAACAATCAAGTCCGGTTTGAGCAAATGATGGAATTGCAGAAGCAGGGAATGAAGAAGGATGAGATTGCTCGACGCCTGGGAGTCACAGCACGAACTATCCAGAACTGGAGCAAACGTGGAGCGTGTCCTGCACACCAGCGCCGTCGCAAACGACGAAGCCTTTTCGATCCCTATGCACCCTCAGTGCTTTCCCAATGGGAGCAAGGCTGTCATGATATCACGCTCATCTTCCACACCATCCAGGCTCAGGGCTTTACGGGAAACATACGAACCGTCTATCGGTACATCCAAACGCTCAAGCAGGGGCCTATTGCGCTTCCCGCTCCTAGCGTCCTGGATCGCGTCTCGGTTCAAGAGGCCATCTGGCTTCTTGTTCGCCCTGTTGATGAATTAAAAGCAGAAGAACGCGCTGAGCTAGATCAGCTTACTCAAATGAGCGCGACTCTTTTAACTCTGCACCGCCTTGTCCAGTCGTTTGGGCAAATGCTACGCAAAAGGCAAGGCCATCTTTTCTCAGGCTGGAAGCAGCAGGTAGAGACGAGTGGCATTGCCGAAATTCAGCGATTTGTCGAAGGCATTGAAAAAGACAAGGAGGCAGTCCTTGCTGGTCTCACCGAGAGCTACTCAAACGGGATGACGGAAGGGTTCGTGAACAAGCTGAAACTCATCAAAAGACAAGGGTATGGCCGAGCGAGTTTTCCATTATTGAGGCAGCGGGTGATTCATGCTCTTTAACCTGATCTCTACAGCTCTCAGGAGGTGGAAGAAAAACAAGCAAACGCCGTTTCACCAAAGCCGTGTAAGAACCTGTTTATGTGTCAAAATGCGCCCGTTCTGCCTTTGCAGTACATTGATACCTTGAAAGGATATTCGTCAAACGCGAAAAGAAATGGTTCAAACGACAGATCATTCCTGAAACAGGGGAACGGCTCCCGAAAGAGCACACCTGTTTTCTGACCATTCCTTTCGACAAAGAAACACCTGCCTTCTCAAAAGCTATCAATGTTGTCGTCGGAAAAGCCATCAATGAGTGGGAAGCTCTCCGTCCCCAGCAGCCGCGCCTCCTTGATCGAAAGACGAATGAGGCGGTTGACTTGCTCTTCATGTATCGTGGAAAACAAATAGCTCCCTCGTATGTCAATACGATCCTGATCCCTTTGCTTTGTAAGCGAGCCGGGATTCCGACATCGGATGAACAAGGAACCATTACCAGCCATCGGGCACGAGCAACCATTGCCACTCTTTTGCTCAATGCTCCAGAAGGCATGACTATTTGGGAGATGATGCAATGGCTGGGCCATCGTAATGTCAATTCAACGCAGCATTATGTGCGTCGTAACCAGCAACGGGTAGCAGTTGCCTACACAAGGGCGGAACGCAACAGCCTCTTGATCGAAGCCCTCGTGGAAACGAAGGCCGATTCTCATGGGAACATTAAGGTCTACTATGTGCTGGGGGATGATGGGCTGTGCAGCAATCCTGAATGGGCTACCTGCATTTATCGTCTTGCCTGTCGGAAATGTCCTTTTTTCATTCCCAAAGAACAAGCAAGACAGCTTCGTTCGCGAGATGGAATCAAGCGGTTCCTGGAAGTAGTTGAGCTGACAGAGGCAGAAAAACGTGCAGTTGAGGAAGATCTTCAAAAGATCGAAGAAAATATGGAACAGACCGCTCAACATTCTCTGCCGATGAACTTACATCAGCGGCCCAAGGGTGAAAAGGTTCGAGGTATCCCTCTTCAGGTTCTCAATACGCCTTTCTCCCCTGAAACCTGAGAAAGGTTCTGTTTAGAGAGTTGACTTTTGATTCTAAATAAAAAAATTTACACGAAGGTGCGAACAGAACTCCGATAGCTCGGCTTATCGAGCGGGCTGTACCTTACTCAAGATGCAGAGGCGTACAACATGGGGAAAAGCGGAAGAAAGCGTTCCCGCCCCTTCTGCCTGGCAGAAGTATGCAATTAATCTCTGCTGTGCAAAGATTTGGGTGAATCGTTCGCTGATTCATGTACAGGTGTTCGACGATCCATGTGAATCCCCACATTGGAAAGCCCTGGTACGGAAATGCGGATACTGTTAAGTGTCCAGTGAAAATGTCCGCGGTGAAATCATCGGCCCTTTGCGCCAAGGAGAGCGTGGATTGCGAACCGTGGAAGTGGGCTGCTGCTCTTGCTCTGGTGGCAAAGCATTGGCCTCCTGCTTGACTTGACCATGTGCTGCTGGCCGACGCGCCTTGTGGTGGGTACGCAAGACGGGCGCTTCGGCTGGGGCCTCAGTCATCTGCAAACATCGTCCCTGATAGAAAACGGCCACTGATCCATCCAGACGTTCCTGGACCTCGACCTTCGCTTTCGCAGAGGAGCGACGGTGGGTATCCGGCTGAATCTGCAGGCGCTGGGTGCCAAAGCGCACGACATGATCCGGGCCGACGACGCGTTCATACTTGAAACAAAAGACCTCTGGCAAGCACAGTCCTTCTGGCAAGGGCTGATAAGCCAGCCCTTCCTGCTGGGCGGCCACAGCAAACTGGGCATGAAAGCGGGGCAGGTACGTCTGTAAGAAGGCATTGGCCTCTTCGAGCGTCCTCACGTCAGCCAGGCGTAGTTCGAGGACCAGCCGGTCTTGCAACGTGCCAAAGAGCCGTTCGACGCGCCCCTTGGCTTGTGGGGAATGCGCCGCAATCGAACTGATCTCCCGTTCTTCTAGCAGCCGCCCAAATTGCGTCTGCTGCTGCTCACCTTTGCCCTCCACTTGCGCCGCAATGCGTTCAGCACGGCTCGCCGGTTTGGTGGGCGCAAAGGTGCTGTGTCGATCATGAGAGAGCGAAAGCCGGGCGACCATACCGTGTGACCAGTTGTTGCACCAGCAGAACATAGCCCTGCGCATCCTCCCGGCTGCCGAAAGACCGCCGCCAGGACTTTGCCGGTGGCATCATCAATGGCTGCTCACAAACTCAGGCGCGGCCCCCGCTCCTGCAACCAGGCATGTGGGCTCCCATCAAGTTGCACCAGCATCCGCGCCTTCGCAAAGCGCTGGCGGCGACGGCGATGCACCCGCCGTTTCTTCTCTCGCCCGCTGATCAGACCTCCTTCCAGCAACATTCGTCTGACGGTGGCACGCGAGAGGACGATGCCTTCTCGCTCCTGCAACAAGTCGCGCAAATGGCTTTGATTGGCCCCGGTAGAGCGGGTCCGTGCTAAGCTGAGAACCTGTTCGCGTACCTGAGAAGCAATGGTATGAGCGGGCTGCCGACCTCGGTTGCCATGAGCCAGGGCGGCGACTCCCTCCTTTCGATACGCCGCCAACATCCGTCTGGTGTGGCGCTCGCTCACCTGGAACAACTCGGCAGCTTCTCTCACGCTCAGGTCTCCAGCTTGTACCCGATTGAAGATCAGGACTCGTTTCTGTTCGTGAGTGTTCAATGTAATTGTCTCTTTCATATGAGGACATGTTCATTGAACACTTCGCCCCTGACAAGATCATAGAACAACAACATACGGAAATGCGGATACTTGCTTATAAGTGTGTAATTTGTTATAGTTAACACAGTTATTGAGAGCTGGGCCACTAGAGAAGTGAGACCACAGCCTTAGGGGGAGGGAGGCGCGCAGGGGTTTACCGCCAAGTGATGTGAGTAAGCGCTTGATCTTGTGTGCGATAGTAAGGAGCGTGTGGCATGTCTATCGGAATCAGGAGAAGGCTCATTGCTGTATTGGGTGGGGCTGTGTTCATATTGCTCTTCTTCCTCAATCTGGTGCGTGCCTTTTCTTTAGGATCCACTTCGCTGTTACTGCCGTTTGGCTTTTCATCGTTCGTTGCCCTGCTCTATGTAGCAGTGGGGTTGCTTGTATGGCTGTATGGAGCTAATCGCCTGGTGGCAGGGCTCCTGTATGCCCACAGCCTCTGTATGTCTTATACCTTCATCGTCCTTGTGGGGGCCAACCAAAATGATCCACTGCTCTCAGCGCTGAGTACTTCCGGGAGTGCTCTTGCGCTTGCTTTCTTTTACCTTCTCTTGCTTTGTTTTCCGCGCAACGTACTACGTGAGGCCTTAGAAAAGTCTGGTTCCTCAAACTGGAGAGCCCTGGCTCTCTGGGGATACACGTGTCTTTTCCTGGTAGTCGGCGGGCTTGCAGCGCTGTTTGCTCTCCCGTTCTATCTCTTTCCTTCCTGGCCGCTGCCTGCCTTCCTACGCGCGGCAGATTATGGCTATTATGCCGTGGCGCTCCTCTCGATTGTGGTGACCCTACTCCTTATGTATCGACGCTCCTACACTCCACACGAACGCCAACAATATCGCCTATTCGTAGGCGGTGTCGTTGCCGCCTTTGTCCCCTTTCTGGTGTTAACTGCTCTCCCGCTGGCGATCAGGGGAACGGCGCTCATCGATGGGCAAATCAGCGCCGTGACAGGGGGAGTACTCCCGTTGGCGCTTGGCTACTCTGTCCTCCGTTACCAATTGCTCGTTTTTGAGACCTCTATTCGTCAGGCGGCCAAACGGGTAGTGGGAGTGGTTGCTCTCGGCCTGCTGACCATGATCATTTGTATGGTGGCCAGCGTTCTCTCAAATGAGCCATCTTTTCAGGTGATCTGGATGTCACTTGGCATGTGCGTGCTAGGCCCGGCTGTGTGGTGGGGAGCGGGAAGATTGGCGGAACGCCTCTTTTTTGGGGAGTCGCTATGGCTTCGCAAGCGGCTGGCGCAGCCCTTAATAAACCAGCGGCTGCGCCTGGATGAGGTGGCGGTACTCCTGTCGGAGGTGTTAAGAATGCACTTTGAAACACAGGAGCTTGCCCTGTTTGTTTTTCAGGCAGAAATGAGTGGATATAGGCTGGTTCCGTCGATGCTTCCGCTTTCTCAGCAAGATGAGCAGCGCCGCCATGTCGTTGCGCGCCTTTTGCGTGCCATCACTCCCGCCGGTGCTTCGACACCAATAGAAATTGCCTGGATTGACGGCGAAGCGCCTGTGATCCAGCAGCTAGCGTATGCCCCGCGACCGTTGTTGCTCAGTGAACTCACACGTTCGACTCCGGCGCGTGAGCTAGCCAAATTTCTCTCTCCTCCCGACTGGATGCACGAACAAGACTTGCTCATTGTACCCATTCGCGGTGACGGCAGGCTGCTGGGCATCCTTGCATTGGGATTGCATGCTGGACGGCAGCGCTTCTCGGGCGTCGATTTCGAGGCGTTGGATCTTTTCCTCAGCCGCTTTGGCCCGATTTTACAGGCGGCTCTTGCGCGCGAACAAGCGAACCAGCAGTCCTCGCTGCTCTCGACATTCTTTGTCAATGGTCTGCTCTCCAGTGCAGCACACACGGTTTCCGATGTTGCTCGACGTTTTGCCGAGGTGGCGGCAGCCACGACTGGCGGGGGGGCCGAGATCTGGCACTATCGAGAAGGGAGGCTGCTCTCCCTGGCCAGCGTTGGAAACGCTGCTCTCCCGGTATCGAGCCTGTTCGCAGAGGAGCAAGCCGATTGGACTCCCATCTTTCATGGCGATCATACTGCCCCTGTCCCTCGCGCTGCTCTCCCTCCCTGTTTACGGGAGCAGCGCATCAGCGCCACCTCTTTTGCATGGCTCCCCCTCTTGCAAGCAAAGCGTCGTGTGGGCATCCTGCTGCTGACTTATGGACGCCCTCATTTCTTTTTACCAGAGGAGCGGGCCCTGCTGCAAGCGTTTGCCGACCACTGCGCACGCACTTTATGCAGCGCCATGGATCAGCGAGGGTTGTTACACGAACTCTCTACCCTGGAACAGAGACGTACTCTGCTGGATGCTCACCTGGCTGCATCACTTCCCCCAGTTATTGAATCGCTTGGCATTCTAGCTGGGTACCTGGATATGCTCCAGGTTGTTGCGGATCGCCGTTTTCAGCCCTGGTCTTTTTCCATTAGAACGCATGCTGGCATGATATGTGAAGAGCTTACTCTGCGCCTGAAAGGCCTTGTCGGTATGATTCGTGTGCGTCAAGGAATTCACCATCAGCGAGCAGTGACTACTCCCCAGGCCTCAAGGCCTGATTCTTACCCACATGTAACAAAGTGATAGAATAGACGGCAATTGCAAACCGTTGATGGTCTGATGCGCTTGTTGGGTCTGTTGTCCCCGCTTGCCGTGTGCTTGTTGCAGATCCGTGGATATGCGCGTTCCGAACCCGAGCGCTCGGCTCACGAGGTGATTGAGCCGCTGCTGCTGGCGGTGGTGGCCCAGCGCTCCGCTCTAGAGACGCGCCTGCCACGATGACCATTGGCTCCTTCTGGACGGAAGTTGCCCGCCTCGGTGGCTATCTGGCCCGCTCTCATGATGGGCCTCCGGGATGGCGCACCATTTGGAAAGGCTGGCTCTCTTTGCAAACCTTCCTTGAAGGCGTTCACTTTGCTTTTCATCTCCGTTTGTAAAATGTGGTAAGAATCAGGCTTGAACGCGGGGGCCTTCTGGCCGCTTGAGGTAAAAAGCCAGCGTTAAAACGCTCGTATGTTGGCACTGCTGTCTGGCTGCTGCCAGGGGAACCTCTCTTGTTGCCGTATTGCGCCTGCTTTCCCGGTGCGTTCCAGCCCCATTCCACTCCCTTTCCCGCCCTGTCCCCTCGCGATCACCTATACTTGCTAGCGAAACGATCTACCAAACATATGCGGATCACAGCCTTGTTTTGTGTATGCCAACTGTGAGCAGTTTCGTGTAGATGACTATCACACAAGTAGGAAAGGGATGAATTCTATGGAACAGAGCGCTACACCGCAGTCTCATTCTGACGAGCAGCTTCAGGAAGAGGCTCCGGTATTTTACTGCATCGAGGAAGGTGAAGAGGAAGAGCCCGTCGCAGGGATGGGGCTTCCCTTTCAAGTTTCCGGAATGCTGCCTCCCGTTGCATCGACGCCTTTAGACAACCCAGTGCTGGGAAGTGGAGGCGGGCGGCGGTTGCAGGTGGCTTCCCAGCCCGATGCGCGGAGACAATACCGGCGGCCACTGCGCATCCTCCTGATCGCGGGAGTGATTCTGCTGGTCGGTTCCGCGCTCACCTCGCTGCTGTTTGCCCAGGCATCACCATCACTGGTGACCGGCGGGGTTGCAGTTCGCTTGACACCCAGATCTGCCGCGAGCGCTACGAAAAGTAAGCGACACCAGGCGAGCCCTACACCCACAGCTCGTCCGACCCAGGGGACCACCCCGACGGAGTGGGTGCCTGCCCAGCTTCCCCCTGGCTGGGAGGCAGCAGGACTGACTATGGGAGATGCTCTGTTCGCGATGCGGACGGCGATGACCTTTGTTGACAGGGAAATGAGCCTGGACTATCGTAACGTCGGCACACGCACGCAGCATGGTGGCACGTTGACAGCGGCGGCTTTCCTGTTGACGCCTGCTGCCAGACAGCGGTATTTCGCCAACGACCTGCGCGTCGCCAACAATACGCTGTTTGACCAGGTCGAGCAGCGGCAGCTCATCCAGGTCGTCGTCGATGCCGTGCCGACCCTAGTGCAGGAGCGAACGGTCGGCCAGCAGCAGTTTGCCTGGGTCGATGTCGCCTTCCAGCTCTGGCAATCGCAGCGCACCTCGCAAACGGCCAGACATGTTGAGGGCAAGCAGCTCGATCCGGCGCAGCGGCAGCCCGTAATTCATCACCTGGTGGTGGTACTGCTGCGCGAGCCTCCGGGCCAGCAAGGCCCCAACGCACCAATGGGTGGAACCGGCTGGTTGGTAACAAATTATGCTCTTGATGCTCAGGCGCTCCCCCCGGTGGTTCTCCCTGCATGATGCCATGTGGGGAGAACCACCGGGGGGAGCGCAGGCGAGAGGTATCCCTGCACGCCGTTCCACGGCGCAAAAACTAGAGGATAGTCTGGTCTGCCTTGTACTCCTTTTCCCTTTCCACATCGGACTGTTCACAAGGAGGGTTGAACATGAGGGGCCTTTCTCAAACGTCCACCAGGATGTGGCTCGCGCGCGGACCCGAGATGTTACGCCAACGGGTGGAACAAGTCCACCGCCAGTTCACTGCGTGCGCATCTGGTGGAGAACTGACCCATTCGAGCTGGGAGAGCCAGGTTCACCAAAGGCAGACAGACGCTGCCTTGATCGACATGGTCGCGTTGAGCCAGCAGGTGACGCAACTGCAGCAGTCTATCACTGTCATTCACGAGCAGTTGACCGGATATATGCTGGAAGCGGTACGCGAACGTCAACGCACCATAGAAGGAACGCCTGAAGCTCCTGGAAGCCGCTGCTGTACCAGGGCTTCCAGGAGCTTCAGGCGTTCCTTCTATGCTACAGACCAGACAGGAATCATCCCCCATTGCTTGTGCTGTCCAGGATCAGCATATCCTGCCAGTGGAATAACGTATTCGCTCACGGATGCACCCGCTCATCCAATATGAGCAGCAGGGCAGCTATGCGTCCATTTGCCCTCGCCGGGGCAGGCTCTTATTCGCGCCCGATTCGACCCAGTGGTTTGACTGGCTGGCTTCGCTCATCTCGTTCCGTTTCGTTGGTCAGCACGGACACTTTATTGCCCATCGTGAGTCAGAAGATGGTGAACGCGCACGGGGCTGGAGAGCCTCCTGCAGAATCGAGCAGCGCAGCTCCAGACGCTACCTGGGTACAACCGATCGACTGAGCGTAGCGCATCTGGAGGAGGTAGCGGCTCTGCTGCAAGCACGAGCAAACAACATCTCAACCGCTGAGCAGGTGTAAGCGATTCTTTTGCATACCTTAAGCGGTCAGAAGCTCCTGCTCTGCGAGCACGGGGATGTATGGCCTTGCCACGAAGCGGTTCCATTGTTGACTTTCACACCGGTACAATGGTGACGCGGCTGGCGAGCGAAACGGGTGTGCGTGTTTGATCTGTCTCGCTGCTCATACGGCGAATCCGGAGGCAGAATGTGTTCCTTTTGTTTTCAACTCCAAAAGGTAGGCTGGACAGCGGGCGAATCGCCTGAAACAGAGGGTCTTTTTGCTTGCCAGGACACAGGACACACGAAACGCCAGGTGAATCATCTAGTTCGCTGTTTCAGAAAAAAGGGGAAACCCGGTGGAGAGGGACCACCGGGTTACGGGGAAAAAGGGGAAGGAGAGGAAAAAGTGTTGCCTGTGTTAGGAACCTTTCGATGTTTTTATGCCCCAGAACGTGGCGAGCGGCAGAAAGCCATGAAACGCAGGATGTTCCATTTCCTGCCGGACTTCGGCCCACAGGGATCTCAGTTCCTGCCTGCTCCATCTGCCTGTTTGCTCCATCAGGGGAAGCCAATCACACCACAGCAGGGCCAGCACCGCCTCGTTCCAGTGCCGGTGCGTTGCCCCAGGACCGTGTGTCACCTGCCAGTGGGCGCTCGACCGGGCGCTGAAGCCTGCCCGGTCGAGCATGTCACCAGTTAACTGCTGCCAGTTCTCTAGCTGCTCGGCGCGGTAGGCGCGCCTGCCCACCTGGGCGGCGGCCCCTTGTACCAGGTCCCACAACCGCCGCGTGGCCGGTGAACGGCCTGCTACCGGCTCGCCCAGACCCATTTCCAGTACATACAGGCATCCGCCAGGGCGCAGGACCCGCCAGCATTCCCGAAGTAGTGTCTCCCACTCGGCATGATGCAGCGCGCGGCTTGGACAGTGGGCGTGAATCAGATCGGCGGTCTGGTTTGCCAGGGGAAGGTGTGTGAGCGAGGACGCCTGCGCGATGGTGACCGTCTTCGCCCCCTGTTCCTGCAAGAGGTGCTGCATGTAGACCAGCAGGGAACGGCGAAAATCAATGACGGTTACCCGTGTGTATGGCAACCCTTGCGCACAGAGCATGGCCCACACTGGCTGGCCGCTCCCGAGATCGACCACGTCCTGGATGCGCCGCTGCATGTTGTCAAAGGGAACACCGGGGAGTAGCCCATAAGTAGTGGTCAGGAGACGGATTTCTCCGGCAAGATAGGTACTATACAGCGTGGCTACCTCATCTGGTAGTGTCTCGAGGGTGGTCTGTAGATCTGCTCTGGTCGTCATCTCCGTTGCCCTTCTGCTCCTTGTTGCCCGTTGCCCTGCGAGGCCGGGAAGCGCGAGGCCTTTTTCTACCGGGGAGCCTCCCCGGAAACGATCTTGCTCTCAGTATGCCAGCATAAGGAGGCGAGATGGGAGAACAAGGGATGACATTTTCGGGTGACATCTGATGTCTAGTGTGCAAGGAGGGGGTGTGCAGCGAACGGTCCTGTGAGAAGGAGCTGACTTATGCAACTGGCAACCTGGTTCAATACACAGATCCACCGGTGTGCGTGGGGTGAGATGTGGAGAGCAGGAGTAACTCCTGCTCCAACTCCAGGCGCACCTGGCGCTCGATGAAGCGAAGCTCAGTCCGGGAGGATGTCTTGCTGGACTCCTGGACAAATGCCAGCTCTACGCGATCCGGGAAGGTCGCCAACAGCTCCAGTTGGCGGCTGGTGTCTGGAAAGCGCCCGGGTAGGATGGTGTCGGTGAACTGGCTGTCCTCAAAGAGGACAGCCAGGAGGTCAGCTGCCTGTTCGAGCAGGAGGAGGCGAGTGGTTGAGAAGAACCCGGCCTGCTCACTTTTCGCGAGCAATGTTCCGGCGAAGCGTGAGCGACGAGCGAGAGGAAAGGCAGCCAGCGAGTGAAGTCCCTCCGAACCAGAGGATTGCGCCACACACTCGTTGTTGTGCAGCCCATGCCCCTTGAGAAGCGCTTGCATTGCCAGTGACTCAGCGCCATGAAAGAATCCGCGCTCGTAGAGATCGGTGTGGAAGGCGTGCGTACCGACCACCAGAGCCTCGTAGAGGCTGCGCACCGGCGTGGACGGCTCAAGTGGAATGAGACAGCAGGTCACTACCAGTTCGATTGCTGTGGATTCATCTGTCCCGCGCGTTTTCTCCGTTTGCCCTTCTGAACGTGCCAACAGGGCCAAAAGGCGCGACAGAATCGTCTGACTGGCCATCCAAAACGGGTTGGGCATGCTGCGCTGCAAGAGGAGAACGGTGCGATACAGATCAGCTGGCAGCATCGAGCGTGCTGCTGTGGGCGCGGAAGGCGCGAGCAAGGAGGCGGTGAGCGGGTCTTTGAAGAGTAGCTCACGTAAGGGTTCCGACTGCTGAGGTGGAAGAGCATCGAGCAAGCGCCGGAGATGGTCGGCCTTGCGTGGCAGGTGTTCTCCTGAACGCCAGCGCTGCATGGTCGCCCGGTCTATGCCGATCGCGGCAAGCAGCGACCGCTTTGCACGTGGAGAGAGGTGTCGATAGAGGTCGTCAAGATAGTCTCTCCAGGTATCCATAGTATTCCTCCTGCCAGACGTCTTGGTATAGCCTGTGCGTGTCCTATCAGGTAGCATATCAATTCACCGCGCTCGACGTCAAGCGCATGGAGAAAAGAGGAAGGTTGCCGCAACACGCACAGGAACAACGGCAAACTCGTTTTCTGAGCGTTCCAGCAACGCTGAGACCTGCTGGGCCATGTTAGAGAAAGCAAAACCTTTCGCGAGGCAGTTGAAGGAGTCTGCATCCAGCCGTACTCCTGCCTTTTTGGTGCCTGTATGAATCTTACTCCCCTCTTGCGCTTCTCTCTTGATCTTGTGTATAATAAGAAATACCTGTGGTAATAGGTATTGTACCGCGTTGCTGTAGCTGCTCTTCTTTTTTCGAGAAAGGATCAAGATCGTATGGAAATCCCAGGCATGAAAGAGGACATTGCTTGTTTGGCACGTTTTGTCCATCAGGCGATGCAGAGTGAGGCGCTGCAAAAGCAACTGGCGGCGGACCCCACACGCTGTATCACCGAAGCGGGGGTCGCAGGCAGACCCGCTCGTGTATTGTTGCACATGGCCCCCGTTTTGTCCGGTGAGCGGGACTTTGCTGATCTTCCAAGATTGTCGTGGTGGTCAAAGTAGCGCGAAGTCCAGGCCGTTGGGGCTTCTGCGGGAGATTGGATGCATGAGATCAGGGGGAGCTAATAGGGTAAGGTAGAGCTGCTCCCATTGGTCTCATCACGCGGCTCCATTGTATAGTTTACCAGAAAGATGCGCCGTAGAAGTCCTGGGTGGCCTGCTCCCCCTTTTTGCTTGAAGCATATGCAGACATTGTCGTACCTCCAGCGCGGCTTGCTAGAACTGCTTGCCGCTGCCCCGGCTTTTGAGCAGGACGCGTGTACTGCGCTTTCCTCGCCTGGAAAGCTGCTCGCGCCTGCTGGGAGTCGACCCTCGCCAGGGGTGTGGGCGCTGCTCCCCTGGTATGTCGCCCGCTATCTTGCCCCAGATCTCCCGTTGCAGGTGGCGCAGCTGGTTGCGCTCTCCGTCGAATGCCTCGTATGCGCGCTCGATGTGCTGGATGACATTGAAGATGAGGATCGAAGCCCTGCTCTCGAAGCGCTGGGCAAGCGCCGCGCACTCCAGGTTTCCACCGTTCTGCAGATGCTGGCCCAGAGGGCACTGCTTGATACCGGGGGCGCGTTACCCGACGACCGGGTGTACCAACTGCTTGAGACGCTCAACTCCTGTCTTAGTAAGGCAGTAATCGGGCAACACCGGGATTTGCTCGCCGAACACCTTGCGGTGGAGCAGTTGACCGTCGAGCAGGTGCTGGAGATTGCCGAGGGCAAAGCCGGGGCACTGCTCCGGCTTGCTTGTGAACTGCCGGCTGTGGCGGCCGGTGCTGGAGAAATGTCCATCCGGCAGTGGTCTGAACTTGGGGAGCTGCTCGGCGTTGCCAGTCAGCTTGACAACGATGCGCATGACCTGTATGCTATCCTGGAATTACCGGATGAGGACAGGAACGAAGTGTCTGGAGGAAAGTCTGATCTAAGGCGAGGAAAAAAGACGCTTCCCGTCATTCTCGCAGCACAGCGCGGACCCCTTCAGTGGCCGCTTGCAGAGGCCGATACAACAAGTGAGGCCTTCCTGCGTGAGGGCATTGTCCTCACCTGGGGGATCTGTCTCATGCTCAAACAGCGGGCAGAAGCCTGTCGCCGCCAGATCGAGCGAGTGCGACCGCTTCCTCCCGAGCTGCTGCACCTCCTTGAGCAGGTGTGAACAACAGGAGGGCGGAGGGAGGACTATTTTCAACGTTGAGGGGGAGTGAACTATGGGAACGGCTACATGGGCTGAACACAAGGGAAGGCTTCTTGTGCTTGTGGGAATAGGCGTATTGTATGCAGGCCTCCTTATGCTCCCCCTCGTTTACGGGCCGATTTCCTTTGGCGAGGAGGCCATACGGTACGGAGTGGGGTGTCTCATCGGTCTGCTGTTCCTGTGCTTAGGAGCATTGGTCTGGCTCTATGCCAGCAATCGCCGTGTCGCTGCCGTCTGGTTCGGGTGGTGTGTCGCGATGATGGTCACCTTTACCGTGTTGGGCGTGTCTCAAATTGCCGCCCTGGCATCGGTCAGTACGGCAAGCAGTGCGCTGGCGATAGGCCTGTTTGCCGTACTGGTGTTGCTGTTCCCGCACGACTTTCTCTTCCAGACTGGCGTTCGTGGAGAGCAACAGGCGTTGTCAAAGCGCCGCGCGTTCCTGCGCTTGCTCCTGCGGATGTACGTTACCTTACTTGCAGTGTGGACAGGCAGCATCGTGGTACTCGCGATTGTCTACTGGCAGGCAGCCCAACTTCCACCGTGGGGTGAACTGGCCGTGAGCGGGTTTTCCGCGACCGGACTGATTGGGAGTCTGGTTACCCTGCTCCTTGCTTCCCTGCGTCGTGACGTTTCGCTGCAGGAGCGTCAGCAAAGACGCTTGCTGATCGGCGGCACGCTGCTTGCCGTTTTGCCATTTATGGTGCTGACGCTCCTGCCGACCCTGCTGGGTTTTCCTGCGCACCTGATTGTCGGAGGCGAACTCTCCGCGCTTTCCATCGCCATTCTCCCTCTGGTATTGGCCTATGCGATTCTGCGCTACCAGATACTCGCGCTCGATCGCTACCTTCGCCGCGTTGTGGGATGGCTGGGGGGCGGCATTGCGGTGGGATTGCTGGGATATGTAACGATCGTGGTCTACAGCTTGGTGCAGGATGAACGGGTGACCGTGTTCCTGCTGCTGGTGGCGCTGGGACTGGGGATCGCGACCTGGAACCTGGCAGTGTACCTGGCGGAGCGCCTCTTTTTTCCGGAGGCCAGGCATTATCATCGCCTTCTTGCCCATCCAGGTCGGCTCGGGCAAGAAGTGCTGAATGTACAACGGGCCTGCTCGGTCCTCGTGCAACAGATCAAGGACACCTTCGAAACGACCGCCGCCTGTGTGTTCATGCTCAATGAGGACCCAGAACATGGGGCGCAATGCTTTCACCTGATCCCTGTAGAGTCCAGGCAGGTTGCTCACCCAATGTCCGACACCCTGGCGCAACGCGTCCTTGCGACGTTCGCCTTAAAGTCGGCAGGCGAAAGCGGCGCTTCTGTGGCGGTATTTGCTAGTGGAACACCAGCAATCGAACAGCTTACTCGAGCGGCTCGCCCGCTGTACGCGAGCGAAATCGCGCAGGACCCACTTGATCGGAGCAGGGTTCGCTTCTTGGTCCCGTCTGTTGAACGCTTCGAAGCTGATCCACTGCTTGCGCCCATTCGTGCGCAGGGACGTCTGATTGGGATCCTGGCACTGGGAAGGCGTGGCAATCATCACTCCTATGCCGGGCCTGAGTTCGATGCCCTGGAGCTCCTGCTGGCCCAGTTTGCCCCTATACTCGAGGCGGCGCGTCTCTATGAGCGGGAAACCCGCCAGCAGGCTCGCATCAACGCGGAACTCACCGCCGCCATTGAGCGGCAGCGATCTTTGGATAAGCTCAAAGACCAGTTTATGATGACCGCCTCGCATGAGCTGCGCACACCTCTGACGGCTGTAGAGGGGTACCTGGAGCTCCTGCAAGCCTATCAGGGACGCTTGAGCGCAGCGCAGATGGAGGATTTCCTGGCGAAGGCGCAGCGGGGATGCGAGGAGCTGGTGCTAATGGTGAATAATATTATGGATGCCAGCCGGGTGCAGGTCGATGGGCAGCAAGTGCAACGGAGGGAGGTCTCCCTCCCTACCTGCATAGTGCAGGTGCTAGAAATTCTCGATGTGACCTTGAGACGCGGTGGACACCAGGCGTTGGTAGAGATGCCTGAGCGCTTAGTGATTTGGGGCGATGACCTGCGGGTGCGTCAGGTTTTGCTGAACCTGATCACAAACGCCTGTAAGTATACTCCGCCTGGAACCGCCATCCATCTTGCTGTCAGGGAGAGCGGGGGGCTGGTAGAAGTGCGCGTGCGGGATTTCGGGCCGGGAATCAGACCAGAAGAGCAAGCGCATCTGTTCGAGCGCTTCACACGGTTGGAGCGCGATATGAATAGCCCTATACGTGGCGCGGGGCTGGGATTATATATCTGTAAGCAACTGGTGGAGGCGATGGGAGGGCGCATTTGGATCGAGAGTAGCGGTCTCGAAGGTGAGGGATGTAGCTTCGTCTTCACCTTACCGCTAGCGGTGACGAAGCGAACTCCTCCAGTGGAAGGAACAGGGCCGCTGGTAGAGTCCGAGAATACCTAGAAAGAGGTGAAAGGCATGGGGTACGAGCAAGAAATTGCACAGATTGTGGCCCAGCACTGGCCAGCTCTCCCAGTATACGTGTTGGCGCAGCCCGCTATTGAGGATCTCCTCTGCTGCGCCCTTCACTTGCAGGGCGAGTTCCTGCCTATTCCATTAGAGACAGCGGACGAGGTATGGGACCGGCGTTTTTCTCAGACGAGCCTCTATATTATCGACCTCGATGTCCTCGAGCATGATGATATTCCCATTACTCCCTTCCTCAAGCGGCTCAGTGAGCACTGCGGGAAAGAAGGCCACCAGCGGCCACTGATTGTAGCTATCACGGCCACGCACGAAGCAGGCAGGCAAGTTGGTCCGTTTGCCTCACTGGTAGTGAAGCCGTTTCACCTTTCCCAATTGTTTACCCTCCTCTTTGAGGTGCGAAAAGCTCCGCGTTCGGTTCGCCCGTAAAGACCATTGCTTCCTTGACACGGGTAACGCTCGCTTCTTCGTAGGGGAGAGCAGGCAAAGCTCGCTTCGGGCGCTGGCTGTTTTACGTGTAGCAGTGATGGCCCTTTCGTGTTTTCGATACGCAGAAAGCTTACACCTGTGTCTTGGATGTTTCCCTGAACAATCTGGCCATACTGAAAGCTGGGCTGGGGCAGTCAACCCTGCTGCTCGTTGGCGTCCGGGTCGCCCTGCTTTCTTTGAGGCGGCCAGTCAAGCAGGGTCAGGAGACCATAGGCTAGTTCCCTATCAAATACCCAGAGGTGGTCTGCGTAAAAATATGCCACATTTTTGGAGGAAGAGCGTGATGGTCTTGTTCCGTTCATTGGCACATTTCTGAGGAAGCAGAGAGAACATGTCTGAGTAGCAAACACATTTCGCGTATCTCAGATGACATGACCTGTCATGCCAAATGTCTGCCGATGTTCTCCCATCTCCGCGAGATTCTCAGGCATGCTAAGAGGAAGAGGGAGAAGCGTGAAGAGGCAAGATATACGGAAGCAACCATCTATAGCATGCTTGCACAGCGCGAAGGTCTTCTTACTGACTGGTACTGCTGCTGTCATCGTTTTTCCCTTTGCATGTTGTCACGTGTCTTGAGCGGAATTTAGCACGCGCTTCACACAGCCGCGAGTTGTCTCCTTCTGAGGGCGGAAGGTCTTTTTCGCCTGAGGGGAGGTTGCAGAGGCAAGTGGTAGCAGAGCGTGCATAGTGTAAGTGATGCCTAAAACAAAGAGTGAACCCAGGAGGAGAATGACATGGAACCACCGCTTGATAAGCGCGGATCAGGAAGAGCGGGTGGGAAGAGGAGCAGGAGCTTGATGAACAAGCTCGCATGCGTGTCCAACCGTTGCTCCAAGCGCTGCGGGAGGTGCTGAGTGCATGCAGGGAGAAGCTTTTACACATGGGCATCGATATCGTCGCCCTATATGATACGGGATTCATGCTGAGCAGACACGTGCCTGAAAAGCAGTAAGGCAAACTTCGTCTCACCTATCGTTCCACCGAGCCGTAGCTGAGGCGTGCGACGAGATATGTCAGGGTGGTACGATGAGGCTGTGCTTCAGTAACTCTTTCAACGAACGACCTGACTTGTACATTTGCGGCAGCTCTTCGCGTGGGGCCATGAAAGACGTACCTGTGCCGATGGCTGAGTCCATGTCTAAAAGAACGGATAGGGTCTGGGCGGTCTTTGTGTGGTAGCATGAAAAATTGCCGGAAAGGGGTGGAGTGAAAGGTTGCTGTCGTGCGCCGCAATAGCGCACATGTGTGTGCTTGCTGAACCAACAGCCTCACTGGTGCAATGTGAGAAAGCACCTCTCTTACCTGAATGGGAAACCAGGAGGGGACAAGAGCATGAGAGGAAAAGGCCAGAGTGCCTCATCTGAGGCAATTTTCAGCGATTTTAGCTACTGGCCAGCGACGGTCTCCATCATCGTTTCGCCATCGGCGAGCTGAAACCAGAAGGCCAGCATTATCTATCCATTGCACCAGGGGAATCATCAAAACATGCTCTCTCTTCACCATCGTTATTGACCAGGCAGGAACGATAAGGCCAGCGTTCCTTTACAGAAATACATCGAGGCCACAAACAAGAAGCAAAGCCCTCAAGGTGGAGCTTCGCTTCTTGTTCCCTAGACCCAGGTTCACACACCAACAAGCTGTTCGTCCCTCGCCGTTGTGTGGCCCTGCTTCAAGGATACCCGCTTTTTTGCAGGTATGCCTGCCTGACACCACACCTTTTTGAGAGGTGATACCCTTGTTTCGCAAGAGGGCTCTCCATGCAGGTGTCACACCTCCTCTCACGGAGCAGGACCGTTGGAGCGCGCCCCGCACCGTTGTACCGCTCTTGCGAACCATCACCTGTCCGTCAACAGCTTTCGTTCGGATAAGCGCATGAGAACATAGCCAGTTTCGAGGATGGACACCGCATCGATGCCGAGAGCGCGGAGCTTGAGCCGCGCTCGCGATAACACATTGCGCACCGGACGCATTTCCTGATCCCAGATGCCCTCCTCCAGGGCGGCGTGCAAGTGCTGCCGGGCCTTTTCGATCCCTTTCTCGGTTACTTTGCCATAATTGAAGCCTGCCAACAGCACCTCGTAGGGGCAGTAATGCGGATAGGACTGTAACAGCGGCAGCACCAGGCTCATCTCGCTGGCCGTAAATTGCTGTTCACCTGCCAGCAGTGGATAAGGCTGCCCAGGATGGGGCGCGATGAGCGAAACCGTGCCGAGAGGCATGTTCAACGCCAGGACGTGTCCTGCGAGGAGCAGGTCCTGGGGGATGAAATGAACGATCTCCTCCTCTGGAGAGGAATAGGAAGTGGCAGGGGCTTGATTCATGCATGCCTCCTTTTCAGCTACTGAACGACACGTTGCTACAGCAAGGGAGGGAGCAGGCCCCCCATCGGACGGAAGCGGTGTCCTGTCATCGAGTGGCGGAGAACAGGGCAGCTTTCTCCTGCTTGATTGACAGGACGGCTTGCGAGGCGAGGCGAACGAAGCGCACGCTCGATAGGGCGTATCTCCATATCCTGTGGTTGGAACGTGGCTTGGACGAAGTGGATCGCCTCCTGCTGGTCAAATGGCTCGCAGGAAAACAGATCCACATTGACCATCCCGTATGGAGGCCAGGCATGCAGGCTACAATGACCCGTGACAGTGATGGCCACACCAGAATGGCCCGCATCTCGCGGGTCGCTGACCTGATCGATATGTTCGAGAAAGACCGGACTGACCTGCTGCATGCCCAGGTGTTCAGGCAGGTCTGACAGGAAGCGCTGTAAGAGGTGTTCATCGGCTAACCGTTCGGCAGGACACTGGTAGATATCAAGCAACAGATGATGCATCTTCGTTCCTTTCAGATGAACGAAGGAGCAGGCAGGTCTGACACGACGTCAAACAGCCCGCCCCTCTCTCGACTTATTTGAGCCTGGTTTGACGACTCAACCAGATGAGCCGTCGGAGCAGGACCAGACAGAGAATCAGCAGCACGAATAGCATGAGGGCAGCCCAGGGCTGCGGGATCAGCAGCAAGACAAGCGCCGCAAGCGGAAACAGCACCAGGACACCGGCGAGCAACTGCCAGCGAATGCGTACCGGCGCATCCTGCTGCTCAGGGCCACCAGTCATCATAGCCGCCTCCACTTGGCCTGGAAAAAGGCGCAAATCGTTTCGGCCACCCGTTCCACCTGGCCATCAGAAAGCTGGGGCCAGCAAGGAATGCAGATCAAGCGAGACGCTGCATCATACGCATGGGGCGTTCCATCTTCGGCCAGCCGACAGGGAAACGCTCCTGCTCCATTGCGATACATCGCGTGTTCACTGACCGGGAAGGGATACACCACTTCGGTGCCAATCTGCCGACTGGCCAAATAGCGGCAGAACGCATCCCGCATCTCGGTCGATGCCAGCAGAAGCGTGCAGCGCCAGTACACGGGTTCGCTTCCCGCCTCCGTCTCGAGGAAACGGACGGGCGTATCCAGCAACCTCTCGCGATAGTAGGCCACAATCTCGCGGGCGCGGGCATTGTTCTTCTCCAGATACGGGAGCATCGTCAAGGCCGCCAGGGCATTGATTTCTTCAGGCCGCGTGCGCAACCCAAGACCATGAAACACATTTCGGTTCCCCGGATCACGGCCCAGATCACGATCGCGCAGCACTTGCTGAGAGGCTTGCTCATCGACAATGAGGTAGCCCAGATCACCCAAACCTCCAAGATTTTTGTAGGTATAGAGTGAACCTGCTGCCGTATGACCAAGTGTTCCGACAAAGCGCCCCTGGTAACGCGCCCCATGTGCCTGAGAAGTATCCTCGATGACTTTGAGGTCATATCTCTTCGCGAGAGCAAGGAGGCGCTCCATCGCCGCCGGATTGCCATAGAGATGAGGGACCACAAGAGCGCGACTCCAGATTGTGAGCGCGTCCTCCACCGCTTCCGGGTCCACATTGAGGGTGTGCGGATCGATATCGACAAAGACGATCCGATAAGTATTGCGGCGCAGCAGTCCGGCCACCGTCATAGCGGTGGCCGAACTTGGGAAGGTGAGATTCGGGCAGAGAATTTCGACCGGGCGGTCTTCCCCGTTTGCACCGATCCCATCATCCACATGGGCTGCCCAGGCAGCCAGCGTGAGCGCATCCGTCCCC
>Ga0209581_1000412_pt1 | contig 95812 bp, 98 predicted proteins | sample Coa_R2_FD_187160 | JGI IMG/M metagenome (GOLD analysis project Ga0209581, IMG submission 187160) | Surface soil microbial communities from Centralia Pennsylvania, which are recovering from an underground coalmine fire - Coalmine... | ecosystem: Environmental > Terrestrial > Soil > Unclassified ...
GGGTGAAGCCTGCATCCTGCAAAAAGCGGCGCAACATGGGCGTAATCCCAATGGTGCGCCCGTCTGGGGAGAAACTTTGCCCGGCGAGCTTGAGCGCCTGCGTCAAGTAGCCTGCCATTTGCTCAAACCCTGTTGAATTCGTCACCGCCGCCTCACACTCGGTCAGACGCAAAATACCACCTGGTCGTAAGATGCGCAAACACTCGGCCACAAGCTTGGGCCAACGCTGAGGCAACATAAAGCCAAAAAGCAGCCGGGCATTCACCAGATCAAAGGAGCCATCAGGAAATTTCAGGGGCCTGGTCGCATCCATGACCCTGAAATGGGCATTTTCCAGCCCAAGCGTCAAGGCCTGCACGCGACCATATTCGATGAGCATCCGGTCGAGATCAATACCGGTAACCTCCATCTGAGGATAGGCTTGCGCCATCTCCAGTACCCAGCCACCAGGGCCACAGGCCACATCCAGCACCTCGCGCATGCCATCCGCAGCAAGCGAATCGGGTAACAGCCCCCCCATCGCTTGCGTAATGACACGGCCCTGAAGCAGGAGACGTGCCATCTCCATCGCATTTTCCTGATCCATAATGTATCTATTCGTTTTCCGGGACATCGGTTGCTCCTCTGACATCGTGCGACTCCTTCCTGCTGATGGGAGAGATGATGTCGGCGGCCTCCTCCATGCATGTGGAGAAGACCCTTTCCCTCTCGTATAGAATCACACGTATCACCACAATAGCCATACTACAAAAAAAAGATGACACAGAGGTTTCTTCCACCCAGAGGCGGAACATCTGCCTGCTTATTGCTCTTCACGCTGTTTCCCCTGCTTTGCCAGACGTTCCAGGCGAGCTAAGAGCGTCACACGGCGGAAAGGCTTCCGTAGCAGATCCACCACTGGGTAAATATCATGAATCTGAGCGAGATCGCACTCTGCGGCCGTGAGGATCAGGACGGGAAGCTGCACATGCCTCTCAACAAGCGCCCGAAGGATATCCAGGCCAGAAATACCCCCTGGCAAGCTCACATCGAGCAAGAGTACATCATAGCGCTCTCCAGAAGAGAGGGCGCGGAGAAAGGCATGCCCAGAGCCATAGGCCCTCACCCGATGTCCCTCGAACTGCAACATTATGACCACCATTTCAGCGATGGCTTGCTCATCTTCGACCATTCCAATATACATGCGTTGTCCCTCCCCTTCCAACAGAACATCTCTCATACATGATAGCCATACTCCTAACGCTGACATCATCACAAGCCAACTGAGACCCGAAATGGCTACCAGCAAGGCAAAACACACCCAACCCCACGCAGAAAGAAACCAGTGTTCACAACACATTCAATCATTGCTCCGTAACACCTGCACCAGCGCGCAGAAATCTATCCGCATGTCCCAGTTTCTATGGCAGAAACCAATCAACATGCGATAATACAAAGCTAGAGGCAATCGTACCATAAAATTTGCATATTTTGCAAGAATTCGTTATGATGAGGAGGAAGGGTACACAATGGATGTACGCCCTGGACCAGGGAGACCGATCGATAGGAGCAGACGAACCGTGAGCGGGCAGTATTTCGACCTAGCCTGCGCCATTGCCGGCGTTTCACAAGAAGAAGTAGCGCGCCGTGCCGGTGTAAAATCAAGTATGCTTTCGCGTGGATTTAGCGGACAGGTGCGTGTCAAACGGGAGAAACTCCTTGCCTGGGGAGACATTCTGCTCGAACTCTGTCCGCCAGAGGATCGCGAACTCCTCCTGTCGATGGAGAAGCAAATGCTGCACACCCTGGGTCATGCCACGCGCGAAGATGAACAACACGGCATCGAACTGCTAGCCTACTACCGAGATCGGGTGAGTGAAGTCCTAGCCAAACGGCAGCAGCGTGGGTCATAACCTCTCATCATTTTTGGATGTGCCTCACCCGCTTTGCTAGAACCCCTCCCTCATGCTCATAGGTAATTTTTGTTCACCACGCAAGAAATAGAATGTATACTTCGAATGGGAATGGATACACAGGCTCTCACTTTCGCCGCCACGTTCAGGCCCACGTTGAGGCCCGCGATCGAATACCGACGGGGAAGTGCAGCGCCTGGTATCCAAAACCCCAGACGGAAGACATGAACGACAGGGCCAGAGGAGGGAGAATAGCATATTTTCTGGTGGTTTACTCTGCCTCCCCAGCTTCCCTCCTGACAACCCTCCCTTACAGGCGCAGAGGTGCGGCCCATCTCTGCGCCTCCTCTTGCACGCTGATCTGATCCATTGCTTGCGTTGAGACAAAGGTGAATGAGCTAGTCACGCTTCTGGCGTCTGATGAGCCTGTCGGGGTGATGGTCACGAAACAGGACGATGCAGAGAACGAGTAGATCTGTTGCTTCATCACATGGGAGCAGTTTTGTTTCCTTGCACAGAACTTCTGCAGATGAGCGAATTCTGAGCGGATTTTGAGCGCATTCATGCATGCTAAGCCCTCTATGACCATTTCTACCTCTGTTACATGAGCGAATAGGGGCTTGAGATTTGCCCACAGTTGGAACAGAAAGTCGGGAGAGGGATAGCCAAAGCAGTGACTGTTCATCTCTCTCTCTATCAAGCAGGCTTTGTGATATGCTCTAATAGACAGCAACCGTCACTCTACCCCTAATACATATGCGGTGGCCAAACCGACTCACAACCTTGACCTGCCTCCTCACGTCCATCTCATGTCAAAAGTAGTAGAGCTTATTTTGATACTCGTGAATACCATGCGTTCTTCATCCACAAGTACCATCACTCGTCGCTGGAGGTCTCCTCCAGATCAAATAGCGAAGGTTGGCGCTCCGCTTCGATGCGCCGTTGCTCGTCGTGCTGCAGCTCTTGAATGCTTTTTTCTGGTGTAGGCAGATCCTCTGGCATGGTTCCACCCAGACGTTTGATCGTCTCACGTACCTCTCGTCCAACTTCATAATGGGTGCTGTTAGCGGCATCCTTGCCGCTGATCTGCTCACGGCGGAGCTTGGCATCAGTTTGCGTGGCACGAAAGATGTTTGCGCCCAGTTCCTCGCTGCCCATATAATCCAGAATCTTCTGTTTCTCGGAGGTGAGGCCCTTACGCTGGTAGATGTCGTTTTCACGCAAACCACCGTACAACCCCATGTAGCCGTGATCCTGGAACGTGGCAAAATCTGTTGGAGCAATGACTCCGGCGAGCTGCGCGGCTTCTGCCAAGCGCGTATTATAGGTAGACATCAGGGAACGGAAAATCAGGCGTTTTTGTTCTTCTGGCAGGTTGGCGAGGGCCAGTTCGTCAGCGATCTCCTGCCTGCGGGTTTGAACAGCAAAATAGGTTTGACCGAGGGCAACGATAGGTTTGTCTGGGTCGGCGTTTTGCACGATGAGATAGCAAGCGTAGCGTGAAAGTTCAAAGTCTTCCACAGGTCGCCGCGCCCCTTTACCTGCTTTGATCATCTTCGTGGTACCACGTACATGATCGGACGCGCGATGTCCACTGTTCTCACACGCTTTCTGCGTTCTGGGAATGACATATTTGCGAAAGTTTTCCCAGCGGTCATACCCCAGCAATTTGGAAAGCTCTCGAGCGCTCCAATACTCATGTCCCTGCTCGTCAACGTGGCGAATCGCATCAAACGGCGAGACGTGCTGGCTTGCATTCATATTCATTTGCCCTACTTCCTTGAGAAACAGCTCGTCCTGATATGCTTCAATGCTGAATATCCAGCATATCGATCGTGGCGTTTTCGATGAGGCGACGTATCACTTCGTTCGCACTGATTTTTTGCCTGTTCGTCGTATATAGACCCGGCGAAGATCCTCCAACTTATCATCCTGTGCAGGTCGCAGATACAGGAGTTGCCCGCATCCTGTTGACGTATTTCATATAGCCAAGAGGCTACATTTGTCGTGTCACAGCTTCCCGCGCCCCGACACTCAAGGCTCGCTAGGAGCGGCCATCAGTAGCTACGGAGCAGGTCCTCGATGCTGGCATTCTCCACGAGCCGCCGCAAGAGGGCGTTTACGCTGATGCGTTTGCCTGTTCGTTTGCGGTAGGCCCGCCGGAGATCCTCGATCTGATCGTATTGTGCCGGGGTGAAGTAGGCCGTCACTTTCTCGGTGGCCTTTTCCTCGTCGGACTTGAGTTCTCTGCCTCTTGCAGTCGGCTGTTCCTCGGGTTCTTGCTCCTCGTCAGGATAGGGATACGCCCGTGTGGGCGCTTCTTCCTCGCGCGTCACTGTTCGTACCTGGGGGGGGGTAGCCCCTGCCTTGGGCTTGAGTCCGACCTGGAGGAGCGGATTAGCTCGTTCAGTGTTCTGCTGTTTATTGGCCATCGTCTGCGCCCTCCTCGCGCTCCAGGATTTCCTTGACAAGCTGGGCATAGGCCAGTGCCCCGGTACTCCTGGGAGCGTACTCAAATAGGGAAATGGACTGGTTGTTGGCCTCCTCGACCTTGATGTTGCGAGGAATAACGGTCCGAAAAACGAGGTCTCCAAAGTGATCACGAATGACCGCCAGCATCTTCTCGCTCTGTTTGGTGTGGTCGTCCATCGTGCCGATCACGCCGAAGATAGGCAAGTCGAAGTCGCCTTCGTCGCTGTAACTCTTGACCTTGGCAAGATGATGCTCCAGGATGCGAATGCCTACCATGCCGTAGGTCGTCAGGGTGATAGGGACGATGAGCGCGTCAGCAGCATACCAGCCGTTGAGGGTCATAATACCGAGCGAGGGAGAAGTGTCAATGAGGATATAATCGAACTCCTTGAGTCCTTTGAGGGAGCGACGGAGAATTTTCTCCCGGTTGGGGATAGTGGCCAGTTCGACCTCGGCCTCATAGAGCCAGAAGGATCCTTCTGCAATATAAAGGTTCTCCTGCTGGGTGGGCTTGATGATCTCGACCAGACGTTTGGGTGGCTGCCCTTTGAAGACCTCATACAAGGTTCCGTTCTTCTCCTCATCCATGCGACCGGTGAGGGTGAAGGTGGTATTGCACTGGGCATCCGCATCAATCACGAGCGTCTTATATCCCAGTTTGGCCAGGGCGTATCCCAGGTTGATGGTAGTGGTCGACTTGGCCACTCCACCCTTAATATGGGTGAGCGTGTACACGCGCATCGGCACACTCCTTTGCAAAGGACTATCACGAAAAAAGACAAAAAGAAGATACCATATTTCCGGTATTCCTGTAAAGAGGAAAAAGAAAGAAGAGGAAACACGGGAAGAGAACAGAAGTCAAGAAAAGAAAAAGAAAATAACAGGAAAAATATTTTTTTCTTATAATAGTAAAAGAAAAGAAGATTACTAGAAAAAAAGAAAACAATAGAAAGATAAAAGAACGGGAAAAGATAAAAATAACTTTTATATAAATACACTTTTTTCTTGCAAGAAAAAAGTAAGAAAGCAGAAAAAGAAAACAAGGAAAAACGAAAATACGAAATACTCTCTTTTTTGGGAAAAACGAGGAAATAATAAGCGTAAGAACTGAAAAAACCAGGAACGGAAAAACGGAATTTCTCGTATCACGGAATAACATAATAAGAAGAAAATTTTATAAATTCTTAAGATGAAAAGAAAATAGAAAAAGCAGAAAATAACGTTAAAATGGAAACAAAAAAAAACGTTATAAAATAATGAGATAATAACCTATTAACAGTAAGATAGAATAACGTTATAACGTGAAAAAATAAAAACAGCATAACGGAAAACTCCTATTGACCGGAGACCCGTCGGCTCGTATTTTTGGATGGGTAGAGGTTCGGCGTCTAGCAGAGCAAGTGGGAGTCGTGCCGCTTTCCCAGGATAGTATCTCCCACCTTGCCTTCGTGCTGCCTACCTCCAGGGAGGCTTGACGCTAAGCCCATCTTTCAGGTACACTACTGCTAGAGAGATAGAACGAATGTACTATCTCTCTTCTGATATTTTTTATACAGACAACCTGTTAACGATTCTTCAACTTATGCACGTCATATCAGGTTGTTGGGAGCGTATAGTATGGCACATGAGCGACCGTTTTTTGATGTGTCCCTCTTGCAGATGCATGTTTACGCAGGCTTTCCCCCACCCGGTCAGGATGACGCCGAACCTCCTCTCAATGTGCATGATTACGTCGTGGCCCATCCCCTGGCGACCTACTTTCTCCGCGTGAGCGGTGAGTCGATGCGAGGAGCTTGCATTCGGCCAGGAGACATCGTCGTGGTGGATCGCTCCCTCACCGCTTCACACCGGAAGATCATCGTGGCGCGGGTGGGACCACGCCTCTTACTCAAACGGCTCTATATCAAGCAGCGGAAGCTGTTCCTGCATGCGGACCCCTCGGAAGAGCCGGTGATCGAACTCGATCAGCGGGGCGATATGGAGATCTGGGGCGTCGTGACCTTCTGTATTCACCGGGTGCGATGAAGCGGCGCGTCTGCATCCTCGTCGATGCGGCCCACTTTTACGTCTCCTGCGAACGGGTATTTCAGGCGGCACTGCACAACACGCCAACGGTCGTGCTTTCTAATAATGATGGGTGTATTGTCGCTCTGTCGCCAGAGGCGAAGCAACTGGGCTTGCGACGCGGCCAACCGTTCTTCCAGTGTGAAAGAACCATTCGAGGACACCAGGTCCAGGTCTTCTCCTCGAATTACGCGCTCTACCAATCGCTTTCTTCGCGCGTAATGGCCGTCCTTGCCGAGTTCTCGCCACGCGTTGAACAGTATTCCATCGACGAGGCGTGGCTTGAAATCGTCGCTGATGCCGTCGAGGATCTAGCCGAGTTGAGCCATCGGCTCAAGGAGCGAGTCTACCAGTATACAGGCATTCCTGTTCGGGTGGTGGTAGCGGCAACGAAGTGTCTGACGAAGATCGGGTGTGAATTGCTCAAGCACCATGTGGAATGGGCGGATGTACTCGACATGACCCGGTGGACAGCAGAGCAGCTACAGGAAGCACTGGACCGGGTTCCCATCGAAGCGGTCTGGGGTATCGGTCCTCGTTTCGCGCTCGCGTTGCGAAACGAAGGCATAGAGACGGCTCGTGGATTCAGAGATGCCGACGAGCGCTGGGTCAGGAAACAACTAACAGTTGTTGGGGCAAGGATCCAGCTCGAATTACGCGGGGTAGCCTGCATCCCCCTGGAAACAAAGCGTCCACCGAAACGGCAACTCATCTGTGCGAAGACCTTTGGCCGAGCGGTGACGGAGCGCGCGGAACTCGAGGAGATCGTGAGCTGGTACATTGGCCTGGTTGCCGAGCGCCTGCGAGACCAGGAGTTACTCTGCGGGCGTATCATGGTGTTTGTGCGCACGAGTCCATTTGAGCGAGACGTCCCACACTATGCGAACGAATACGCCATCGATGTCCCTTCCCCGACGGCGTTTACGCCAACGTTGATCCAGTACGCGCTCGAAGCGCTTCACCGCATTTACCGCGCTGGGTATCGGTATCGAAAAGCTGGCGTGGTGTTGGAGTGCCTCACACCCCTCGTCCAACCGGACCTGTTTGGCGCATACTCGCTTGCTGCATACGAGCGGGAGATGCGGTTGATGGCGATTGTCGATGCCATCAACCGCATCTTTGGCAGGGGTACGCTGACCTTCTGGGGACAGGGAACAGCGCGCACCTGGCAGATGCGCCGCAATCATCTCTCGGGGCGTTTCACCACGCGGTGGGAGGAGCTTCCCACGGTATGAAGTGAACAGCGCGAGAAGCAACGCCCCTGCCTGAGAGAAGCATACCCAGGAGCAATACTCGGTAGCGACAACAGAGAGTCGATTGGCTATAAGAAGAATCGCGGTCACCATTTCTGCTGCTTAAGACCGCCTCTACCCAGCAGAGAAAACGAGCGTTATGGAGGCAGGGGGAAAACCAAACTGCCCCTTCCTGTGGCGAAACTCACACTGGGGTAGTAACGGCAAGAACTGTTTTTTGCGCGAGCATATGGTATGCTCGAGGGAGATACTCTTGCATACTCGCTGTAGTGTGTTTACTAGCGTTTTCCTTCAGGAGTGTTTGCATGGATCAGCGTATCGGAACCATCCTCGGCAACTACCGGATCGTCGAGCTGCTGGACCGGGGAGCGTTTGGCATTGTCTACCGCGCCGAACATGTGCATCTGCACACCCAGGCCGCCATCAAGTGTTTGCATCATGCGTATTTCAACTCACCCAAACAGCGAGAGCAGTTCCAGCGTGAAGCACAAACGCTCTCCCGGCTCAAGTACGATCATGTGCTGCGCCTGCTCGATTTCGGCTTCGATCAAGAGGGAATACCCTATCTCATCTCCGAGTACGCGGAGGGGGGTTCGCTGCGGCGTCGGCTGAGTGACATGCACCCGCGTCTGCTTCCCATCAGGCAAGCGTTGCGGGTGATCGGACAGGTCGGGTTTGCCCTGCAGGATGTCCACTCGCAAGGGGTGATTCATCGCGACCTCAAGCCGGAAAATATCCTCTTTGACGCGGCGGACAAGGCTTTGCTGGCTGATTTCGGTATCGCCATTGTCCAGCAGACGGCGAGTAGGACCAGCGTGGTGGGCTTTGGCACTCCTCCCTACATGGCTCCTGAGCAATTTGAAGAGGACGGCGAGCCGGTGCCAGCAAGCGACCAGTACGCACTCGCCTGTGTCACCTACGAATTACTAACCGGGCGAACTCCATTCAACGCAAGCAATGTCGCAGCTTACGGTTACCAGCATGCCTCTAAGCCGCCAACGCCCTTGTGCAATCTGAATGCGGCCATTCCTTCCTCTATCGAGCAGGCCGTACTGACGGCTCTTGCCAAGCGCCCTGAGGACCGTTATCCTAACGTCGAGGCCTTCCTGGAGGCACTGGGCATCCGCAGGAGGGTCCGAACACAGGTTGCTCTTGACCAGGGGGGAACGAACTCGACTGTTCGGCGCTCATATAAGCAGGTGACGGCTGCTTCGCCGACAGAAAGTAAGCTCCCTAGTGAGGAGGATATCTCCACCCAGCTTTCTCCTGGTCAAGCCGTGACCCAGTTACGTGCCACAACTCCCGCTCAGCCGAGAACCAATGCCACTGTTATCCCACCAGGGGCAAGACGCAGGCAGTCCACGCAACACATACCACAAACGGTTCCTCCTTTCTCATCTGCAGGAGGAGCGCCCTCAGCTTCTCGCTCCCGATGGTGGGAAGCTTTCAGGCAGGATTTCACGACGAGATCGCCATTCATTATAGCCAAGCGGCTCTTTCTCCTTGTGAGCCTGCTCGATCTGCTCCTTCTCCTGACAGGGGTGTGGCTTGGAGCCAGTCCTTTCCTCCAAGGTGGAACGGTTCTTGCCATTGGCATCTGTATCTGTGGCCTGGCACTCACATTTTTCACCGAGCCGTGGGTGTGGTCGATCCTCTTCCTGTTATTAAGTCCACTGGCGGGTGGACTCTATGCCCTACTTATTCCCCTAGTGCATCTTGAAAATGGCATCGTGAACTGGCATACCTTCAGCGCCTACTTGCTCCTGACCCCCGCCGCAGGATTGCTGTATGGGCTACTAGGCCCAACGCAGCGCAGTGGCCAACCGATGGCGGCTCCACTCACGAGACGGCTTATGGTAACTATCTGGTTTCTCGGGGCAGGACTGCTGGTTGGGGATGCAATCGGGATACCTGCCCTTGTCTACCTTGGGCTTGCCTGGATAGTGGCGAGTGACGTCTTAGCTGTGGCACAGACGATTCGTCTTCGGCCAGAGAACTGGCTGGCAGGTCTGGTGGTTTCTTTGGGCATGCTGGGTATTCCACTCCTGTTCTGGGGGTTTGCCTATGGAGTCTTTGGCCCCGACGAGTAAGCAGTGACATGAGGTCATTCCTCGCTACAATTTGGGAAACGCGCGTTTCCCAAATTGTAGCGAGGACGTGAGGTTTCTCCCGCATGGAGCGCGGTGATTGCGATGCCAGGGCGCTCTCGGATGCGGGTCCATTGGAAGGTCATCCTGCAAGCCGAGGAAACCAAACAGGAGCAATGGCTTCCCGTTCTTGCCCATCGGAATACGGGTGAAAGATGTTGTAGTCCTTCACGACTGAAAGTGCCGAATCCTCATCGGAGAGGAGGTGCAGGAAAATGGTCAGGAAGTGGTCCGCCTCCGGCACATCCTGGGCGCGCACAATGCAGAAGTCATGGACATACTGACCATGCTCGAACACCCGCACACGCCGTTCCCGCCGTTTGGCCGGGTCCCGGCGCAGGCGATACACGCGCCGTTGGGGGGCGTAGCGCACGCTCGACACATCCAGAAAGTGCTGCGCCTCAAGCTGTCCATAGAGTTGCTCTCCCAGGAACAACCGCAGCGTGTTTTCGGCGCGCTGCTGGGGGCGTAGCCCGTCACCCAGGTCAAGCTGGTCGCCGATGCGCAGGATGTCTGCAAGCCCGATAGCAGGTACCTGCCGGGCCGTGCGTTCATGAGGCTGGACCGTTGCTCCTGCTCCGCGCTGTTGCGTCCGGCGGGAGACACGGAAGTGTTCAGGCGGCTGACCTGCCAGGGGAAAGCCGCCACGCAGGGCGACATCAGCGGCGATGGCATACCCGCACCATCCCGCCACGCCAGCCTCCAGACGCGCCTGGGAAAGCGGGTGTCGCAGGCAAAAGGCGACCACGCCCGTAGCTGTTCCCCCATTGCCGAGTGCGAGGCGGAGCAGGAAGAAGCGATAGGCTTTCTGGTTGATCGGCGCAACTCGGCTCTCGATCTCCCACTGGCCGCGCAATCCCGGCCATTGCTGTTGGGTTGCTCGAATGAGGAAGCTATAATCCTCGCCCTCAACCGGATGAGCGGCGGTGCCGGAGGTTATGCGCGAGGTCTGCGCAGTCGGCGCTGCGAGCAGCGCGGCAATGCGGGTATGGTGACACGCCCGAACGCCGGTGCCATCCTGGTGAAATATCCAGGGCGGGCAGTCGCACGACAACGCGCTGGTGGTCCGGTCGGTAAGAACACGATACCAGGAGTCCGCTCTCGAAGAAGACTCGATGGCCATGAGCAAGCGGTAGTTGCCGCGCAGGAGGCTTTTCGGCATACTGCTGTTCCTTTTCCATCAGGGCGACCTATCGCTCCTTTCCCCGTATGTCAGAAGCGATAGGCGCTTCCGTTACCCGCCAGTAATCATACTGACCACGAGAAGGGTCTCCGTTTGTGGATCGAAGTGCGTCACCGGGGCTGGTGGTGAGGGCGCTGCTGTGGCTGTTGGAGGTTGAGCTGCGAGGACAGTGCGCCCCTGGGTGCGGGCTTGTGTCACAAGAGCCTCGGCGGCCCGGACCGCCCACTGTTCGTCTGGTTCGAGCTGGTCAAGCGCCTGAAGAGACGAGATGCGTGGAAATGCGAGCGCTGCATCTCCGCTCCTGCCCATCACGCGGATGGTACCGAGGCCGAGAACAGCCTGACTAAACTGGCCCGTCCGCACGCGCTCCTGCCAGCGCTGGGCAAGGACTTGCTCTGTGGTGGTCGATGAAGACATGGTTTCAACTCCTTTCTCTACTTGAACAGGCATCATGCACCTGTTCCTATCTACAACACCATTCTTTTTCCCTCACGAAAATACGGAAATGACATACGGTCAAACGGTCATCAGTTCCAAAGTCATCTACATTCCCTTATTATTTGGGAAACGAATATTTCGCAAATAATAAGGTTGCTTCAATTAAGAGGTACTAGAGAAGAGAAAGGGCTTCTAGAAAATGAAAGAGAGGATCACTCCTATCGTTTGTCTGTGAGCATGGAGCTGGTCAAACGGTTCGTGGAAGAAAAGAGCCTTTCTCTAGAGCTTGTAAATGGGCAGGTTGGAAAGCAAGAAGGAATTTGCGAATCTGATGGGGTAGTGGTATTCTTTCAAAAAAGGATGCTTCTCACGTCTCTATAGAGAAGATGGTGAAGCAGTATGTAGAAAAGCGGCAGCAGGCAACGTGCATCGGGAACGCTTGCATTGGCTTGAATTACTCTAGGGAACTGCAAGAAGTAGGGAACCGCAAGGCACGGCGTCGACACTTATTGCTGTAGTCTATCCTGTCCTACTCATAGGGAACTGCAAGATACTGAGCAGCAGTTGTAGGTGCCGAAGTCCATCGCACTCGTTCATGAGTGCGATGGGGCCGCCGTTCTTCTCGTTACGATTGCTAAGCCAATTCAGATGATTCTCATTGGGATCGCCCGTTGCTGGTCGCTCCAGCAGATCACCTCAGAAGCGGGGCGAGAAGTTGCAAGAAAAGCGAGAAGTCTTTCACTAACAAGACCCAGGCGAAGATCAATGGGAGCCGATGGCTCCATGCTTCTGTTGTCAAAAACACCGAGGAATACCAAAGGCGGAGAGATTGCTTACAAACGAACAGGATAAAGCAGGTGGAGCAATGCGGTACGCAACTCCCGTACACGGTCTGCCTCCTGCCGATTGCGCTCGAGGCGCAGGTGCTGGAGTTCGTTAAGGCAGGCTGTCGCCTCGTCCGCTTGCACCATGAGGGTGAGGGCAAACAATTGCTCCTCAAGCGCCTGAATGATCTGGCGGAGTTGTCCACGCGTCAGCCGGATCTCGTAACTCGATGCTGCTAGCACTGTCATAGGGCATCTCTCCCTGGTAATGGAAGAACACAGGAGGAACGGGGAAAAAGGATGCGGAGCAGACATCTTATCCTCCCTCCACCTTGCTCGCCCGCTACGTTCGCCACACCGCCGTTTGCCAATCCTGCTCCATCATCTGCTCCCACTGTTGATAGCCGCGATGGGAACGTACCAGGTGGGCATTGAGCGTGAAGAGCTGTTGCCACACGACTTGTTGCTCTGTAGTGAGATGCGCCGGGGCAAAGCGTTGGCACTGCGCTCGCAGCAACGTATCCTGGCCTTGCTCGCGCTCCCACGCCTCCAATTGCGGCACACGTATGCCTCTAGGCTTGCCCCGGTAATCGACGAGGGTCTCCATTGTCCATCCAAGCGGCCCTAACACATACTGCTGGAAGATTGCGAGGTTTCGCTGCTGCTGGTCCAGCGTCGGGACGCCGATCAGGTTGTCCATGTAGACGTCATCGCGAAAGGTACGCAGCTCCTGAACCCAGCCACGATTGATGGAATCAACCCACTCCCGCACCTCAGACGGTGTTGGCAGCTTGACAGCCTGCCCCTGGTGATTGCCGCTCATCATTGCCTGCCTTCCTTTCACTTCACTCAAGTTATATCTAGAATTATACCAGAATATTACTAGAAAGTCAAGAGCCATGAAGCAGGAACGCCTGGGAACACGGGAAAGAGCTAGGCCGTAAAGACGGCTCTTTCGGTGGGTTACTAAGCGCTGCTGGTCGCTGGGACTCACGTCGGCGCTTCCGAGAAGCGCCCGTCGCTTCACGCCCGGCCTTACGTCCTCGGCTGTTCCTCCTGCCCTTGAATGGTGTCTAAAGCGATGGCAAGCCACTGCTGCGCTTCCTTGACTTCTTCGGGCGGTCCTTCGAGAGGCAGCTGCTTGGCCTGCGAGACGAACTGCTCGACGGAGCGACAAGCTTCGGCGAGCCTTCCCAGCGCTGTGAAGACTTGCCACTCAGGTGTTCCGGGATCGCGTGCTATGGTCTGTTCCTTGTGCAGATACTCGCGAATTTCTTGCAGCGTTTTCATACGCTCCTCTTTCTCTAACAACGGCAATGAAAAACAAGTGCCTTATCGGTAGTAATAACGTTTCTGGCGGGGGGAAAAGCCAGCATCTTCTACAGCGCGGCCTGTCCTAAACGGGAGCGAACAGCCTGATCCCGTTTCGTGCCTTCGCCCTCCTGTTGTGCTTGGCGAAGGTACCAGGTGAGGGTCAGAGCATGATACACGACCTCAAACACGTGGCCGCGCAGTGAAACTGTCCCAACGAGTTCCCCCTGTTGGAAGTGGAGATCATCGACACGAACATAGGTGAGGGGATACGTGCCAAGTTCCAGCGCAGCGCTCACCTGATCGACGCTCTCTCCTACGCCGACTCTCCACCCGTCGATCACCACCCGTTGCTGATCGATGCTGGTGATGGGCGTCCTGGTAAGAGTAACCTGGCTCCTGGGATATCTCACATAAAGGGCAATCAAATGCCGGTAGGCAAACGTGGAGAGCAGGTATTCGCCGTAGATATGCTCTCCCTCGCTCAGCCTGTAGAGCAAGACATTCCCTCTCGCTTGTACGGTTGTTTCCATCATCTCATCTTTTCTCCAGTATGCGTAAGTAGCAGAGGCCGTAAGGGCTTCTTGCACGGGTTTTTCAGCTCAGCACCTGCATAGCATTTCTTCAGCCGGTGTTAACACAAAGCAGGGCAGTGTTTCCCTGCTCTGCCGGGTGGCCTTATACAGGCGGTGCATTCCATCGATCAACAGCAGGTGAAGTTTGCCCCTTTCCTTCAAACGCACGCGAGCGAGGAGAACTGGACGCCCAAGATCAACCTGCTCGCTCATCGCGGCCTGCACATCAATAGAGAACAGGCCCATCGAGCCATCTTCCAATGCCTGCTCGAATCCGTATGCCCGCGCAGCATCCGCTACCTGGAGCCGATCCAACGGGCGCGGGTACCGCTGCACGAGGTACAGCCCCTTGACGACATCCCAGTAGAGCCATAAGAAACGATAATACTCGTGTTGTCGGTAGTCCGGAAGCGTTTGTCGAAACGCCTCGAGTTCCCGTTCATCAATGACCACTGCCTGCACAACGTGCCTCCCTCCTTGCCTGTTTCGCTCACATTGTTTATTAATATACCAGAATTATACCAGAATATTACTAGAAAGTCAAGTGGTTTTTCTGCTTCCAGGCGTGAACAAGGGATCAAACCAGGCGACTAGCAGAGATGCGAACCACGTCGAACGCACCGACACCACCGTAGAGTGCCGCTAAAACGCATGTTACCTGGCTAGCACACACAACACACCGAGGTACCGCCCTGCCTTCCGACCGTACCTCACAGAGAAAACGTGTACCCCTTTTTGGGAAACATATGTTTCCCAAAAAGGGGTACACGCAACAGGTTGCTGGTGGAACCTGCTTACCTGTTGCTGTGCGGAAATTGCTGCAGAAGTTCTTCCGGGTCATGGTTGGGAAAAGTGCGGCGTAAGGTTTCACGGATATGTGACCGATATCCAAGACCGCCATTTCTCATCCGGTAGCGTGAGACCAGCTGGAGTTCCAGCAGGGTATGAGGCGGATTGCGCTCGAGCGTGGTTCTGGCGTAGCCGCTTTTCTTGGCAAGTTGCGCCAGGGAAAGAGCAGAATCATCGTAATCGATGAACACACGCAACAGCCGCTGGTGGAGTACTGACAGCTGATGCAGACGGCGCAGAAACGCCTGCAGTTCGTGTTGCTCCCCACTCATCCGGCGCGGCTGCGCAGCCGCAGGCGTACTGGGGGATGCAACCGGCACGGGTTGGACCAGTTTGCCTTCGGCGACGAGCCGTTTGATGACTGCCTGCTCAATTTCCAGGGTGGTCGGAAGCCCCGGCACATCGTCTGCAAATTCCACGCGCAATCGGCTCAACAAGTCATTTTCCCTGCGGAGCGTCTCGATCTCCGCTTCTTTTTCCGCCAGGGTCTGTTCGAGCGTCCTGATCCTCTTGAGTAGCAACGCCTCCGACTGGTCCTCCTGCTGCGCAGCCCCAAGCAAGGCTTGCAACTCTCCGAGGAGCTGTTCATCGATGCGCAGCAACGGAGGCTGCTCGATGCCAAACGCCGGAGTATCACCTGCGTGATACGTATGGCGCTGCCGAAGGTGGACCGCTTGCACGCCTCGCTGGTCCACAAGCAGGGCTTGTCCGACCTGCAGGCTGTTGACCAGGGCTTCCACTTCCTGGCCCGGCAAGGGAATCACCTCTTTATAGACTCTCATATCTGTCGGGTGCATCACCTTATGAAGAAACAACAGCGAGGCCTGCGTCAGGACGTCCTTTTCCACCTTCGCGCTCCTCTGACTCAGGAGAATCGTCCCGAGGCCGCGTTTTCGCCCACGCAGCGCGATGCGGGTCAGAATCTGCTTTAGGGGCGTACTGACGCTTTGCGGAATCCATTCGTGGCACTCTTCGAGGACGATTTCATAGGGCTTACGCTCTATGGAGGCGACCTCCCACAAGCGTTTGAAGTATCTGGTGAGGATAGTAGAGGCTTCATCCTGCGTATAATCGGCCAGGTCAAGGATTACCGAGATTCCCCGCCTGATTGATATCTCTGCCAATGAAGCAGCATTACTCATCTCCAGCGGCACTTCTGCATGGATGGACCTGCCTGCTACCAGGACCTGGTACGACTGCTTTAACCCGTAGTACTCCGATTCGATGTCCACGATCGTGAGGGGCAGCCCCTGTGAAAGCAGTTCCTCGATCAACACGGCCGCGGTATTGGTCTTCCCAAAACCAGTGATGCCCAACACGGCAATGCACTTCCCAATCAGATCTTGAATGGACAGGGCGAGTCGATGTTCCCTGTCGAGCGCAAGGATAGCCCCTTGCTGGCGATCTCCTGCCTGGCTGGCCGGTAGGGAAGCCAGTTCTCCCATCGCCTGTGATGCGGTCTGTCCGGTCAGGTGCTGTTGCTCTGGTATGTCTGCCACGGTGTGTTTCTCCCTGTAATTCTGCACATGGTGGTCTCGTGCCTGACTCCGGCTGCTTCTTGAGGCCAGCACGTACCACGACCTGTTCAGCAGGTCGTTCAAGCATGTTGTGCTTCTAGTAGAACGTCCTCTTAGAACGTCCTCTCTATTCATGCGCGCTTGTCGCGGCCATTGTGTCTTCCACCTGCGCTGGTGGGAGTGCTGCTTCGCCTGCGTCTTCGTCATCGGCCATCTCATCGGTGCTGGCCTCGATCAGGGCCTGTGCCGTCTGTTGGAGTCCGTTCAACGCAGCCAGCAGGTTCTCTTGCTGCATACCGAGCTTCTCCGTATACAGCGTGATGCGGTCACGCATCTGTCTATAGGTGACAAGGCGCGCGGCGATGGTGCTGGCCCGCGGCTTGCCGTACTTGATTTGTCCGTCTTTCGCCACTTTGGGCTGGCCATCCTTTCCTCGTTTGGGCGTTTTCGCCTCCTCGACAAAGCGTTCCAGGTCCTTTTGCAGCACCACGATATCCGCCATGAGCGACTTGTAAGCGATGGTGCCGAGCTGCCTGCGGGTGGTCGGACGGTCGATCACAGGAATAGCCACCAGGCTGCTGGTATTCTGCTGCCCCGGTGCAGCGGGCAGTTGCACTTCGAGCAGATCCTTGAGTTGCTGGAGGACATCCCGGTACTCATACGGCACGAAGTACACCCCTCCCTGCTTCCGCAAGTCGGAGGGGTTCATCGCCGAAAGGATGCGCTGCTGCATGCGGGCGAGGTCTGCCGAACAGTACACGGAGCGATACCGTTGCCAGTATGGCTCCAGGCTGGCCAGCAAAGCCTGATCCTCCGCACTGCGCGCCAGGCTGGTTACGTCAGCGGCCGTTCGATCTCTCGTCAGAGAGAGCGTATCCGTCGACTTGATGTAAAACACACGCAAGTTGGTGAGATAGGACAACCCCCAGCGCGAGAGATCACTGCTCTCGACGACCAGGGCCAGTGCCACAATATCGCTCCCCTTCGTGCCTTTCGTGATCTCGCGCAGCATGGCCTTCTCATCCTCGTCGATGCCCAGCGCCTGCTTTCCCTCCTCAGTCGTGGCCAGGTCGCGCATCCAGCGCCTGACCGCTCGCATCAAGCCAGTATTGGCCTCTGGCAGGCCCGGCAAATAATCAGCGGGCAGCGCGGCTCCCAGCCGTCCCTGGAAATCGAGCGCGCCCAGCAAGGACAGAATCGTCGGGCGATCCACCTCGACGCCTTTCACACTGGCAACCACCGTATAGCCAAGCAGGGGAAGTCCCACCTCCTGCTCACCCTCGATCTCCTCTCGCTGTCTGCTCATAGGTGCCTCCTGGCGATCATCTCTTTAATGTATACCAGAATAGTACCATATTTTTACTAGAATGTCAAGCTTTTTTAGGAAACGTTTGTTTCCCAAGTATAACAAGAAGAGACGGCCTGTGAACAGGGGGAAGCTCCAGAGCGCAGCTCTAGATACTGAACATCATCTCCAGCGCACTGGTATCTTTTCTCAAATCGTCAACGGTCGCCAGCGCATCACTGATGCGACCGAGGGCTGCGGCTCCCCGCTGGTCTCCAAGCAGGACGCTGTAGCAGCGCATCTCGCGCTCCCTGCGTCTGCGGTTCCAGTCCTGCTCCAACCGGGCTGAGATGTGGACATCGCCATCACTCACGCAGATCACGTCGGCACGGTTGAACCGGCTCTCCTCCACGAGCTTGAGGGCGGCCTGCATCCAGGTGTCATACGCAGTTCCCCCGCCATAGAAAAACTCGGTGGTCGCGATCAGGTCGGTGGACCTGGCCTCCCCTTTGGGGAACACAAAGGCCTTCATTTCCCCCACATCGGAGAAATGCAGGACGGCAAAGTCGCGCTTCTGTTTGCGAGCGATGGCGAGTAAGGCGAGCATAACGGCTTTTGACCAGGCCTCCTTGCTCGCCTGACCACCCAGCGCGCCCGACATGCTTCCCGAACTGTCAAGTGCGACGATGACGGGGCCGCGGCCCTGTTTCTCACTCCCGCGCATGTCAAGCTGCATGAGGCTCTTGTCAGCGTACTTCTTAAAGAAAAAGGCCTCAAGCATAGGCTCCGCGAGCAAGGCCGTCTCCGCTGGCAACATCTTGCCGATGTCATTGCCAATGGTGATCCCGACGATCTCGTCGGGTGGGTGAATGATCCTCGTCTTCTGGGTTTGCAGCGCGATGCGCGTCATCCTCCCGCACAGTTGGGCGATCTGGCGCAAGCGTTCGGACTGCCCAACCCGGTTTGCCAACTGGAGCTTCTCCTTGAGGCTCATACTGCTGCTCCCACCCCCCATTCCTCCATCCGCATAGCCATTGGTAAACGTCTTCACCGCCGCGCTCATCGCCTCCAACTCACCCTCCGCTTCCTCAAGGGCTGGCCGGGCTGCTCCTCTGGTCTCGTCTTCCAAGCGCTCCGCATCTTGCTGGAGGGCCGCTGCAAGCTGTTCCGCCTGCTGCTGCTGCTGCGCGGCTGCCTCGCGGGCCTGCCGCGCTTGATCGTAGAGGGATTGCGCCCGATCTGGCTTCTGCTCGGCCAGGTCTTCGAGCGTCTCGGCCTGGGTGAACAAGCGCTCTGCCTCCGCCTCCGCTTCATGCAGCTCACGCAGCCGCTGCTGCATCTTGCGGTCCAGTCGCTTCAAGATCGCTTTGGCGACAGTGGCGGTGGCAACGGCGGCGTACAACTGATCGCCCACCGTTCCTGCCTGTCGGATGGAGTCCCACTGCGACGTGGACATGACTTCCTCAAGGATGCTCCGGTTCACCGTTGCCGCGAGCGTCAATTGCTCAGGCTCGCGCAGCGTTGGGGCGGGACGGTATAGGGTATAGAACAGGTCTTCGATGAGGGGGGCGGCGGTGGGAAGTCGTTCGCGCTCCTGTTCGATCAACTGGCGCAGCTTGGGATACATGGTGAGCGTCTCCTGGTACGCTCGCGCATCGTAGTCATCATGTGCAATGACGGAGTATTCGCTCATGTGCTTTCTCCTTCTCGCTCGAATGGCCGCTCGTTCGCCCGAACGCCCTACCGTTGTTCGTACCACACCTACAGGTCGCCAGAGTCCAGAATCTCCTGGCGTATGTGTGAGGCGGCCCCGATGGCCTGTTCGACGCGCTTGGCTGGCCGCCCCTGCTCGATGGCCTGTTCCTTGAGCGCCTCAAGCTGCCCAAGAATCCGCTTGACTTTTCCCAGCGCTTCCAGGGCGACCTGCGCACGGCGCACGGCAGCCCCCTCATCCTCTCCTGCGTTGGCCTGCATCTTGCTCTTCGCCTCCTGCCAAATCGTGCGTGCGTTATCTTTCAGTTCCGTGGCCTTCGCATTGATGGGATTGGCAAGCTTGCTCACCAGGCGGCTGATTTCCGCTTGCTGCTCCGGCTGGTTCCATAAGGAGAGCGAGAGGATCGCCAGGTCGTCTTCTTCTACGGTGTCCCGTCCCTCCAGGACGGCGTGGGCCTGGAGCAAGCCAAGGCACTGCATCCAGCGCCGGTCTGAGACGACGATCCCTTTCTGCTGAGCGAGGTCGCGGCGCAAGCTGACCAGCGCTTGCGTCACCGAGCGGGGGATAGGAAGCGCCGCGGCATGGTCCTGCAGCAGCTGCAGATCAACCTGGCTCATGGTGACGGCGGGCGCTTGCCCACGAGAAGAGGGAAGCTGGGTCTGAAGCAACTGCTCAAAATTCCCCTCGGAGAGGTAGCCTACCTGCACGCGCAATAAAAACCGGTCCCAGAGCGCTTCCAGGTCCTGCGCTTCCTGTGGCATCTCGTTCGAGGCACCGAACAGGCTAATCAGCGGCACGGGAACCCGCCGCGTGCCGTTATCAAACAGGCGCTCATTCAAAATGGTGAGGAGTGTGTTGAGAACTGCGCTCGATGATTTGAACACCTCATCGAGAAACACGAGTTGGGCCTCCGGTAATTTATGCGCCGTAATGCGCTCATACGTATCGTTTTTCAGCCCGTGGACCGACACAGGACCAAAAAGTTCTTCGGGTGTGGTGAAGCGCGTCAGCAGGTAGACAAAGTACGCCAGCCCCTGGCCCGCCGGATCACAGAACCGCTCGGCGATCCGTTTCACCAGCTCGCTTTTGGCCGTGCCAGGCGGCCCTAGCAGTACTAAGTGCGAACGGGCCAACAGCGCCACCAGGCTGGCCCGGATCGCCTCCTCACGCTCAAATAACTCGGTTTTCAGGTCGGTTTCGATCCGCTGCAACGTCTGCAGGGCCGCCGCAATGCTCGTGGTTTCCATGTGCGCCTCCTCAAACATATTCGCATATTTATCTAGAATAATACCAGATATTTACCAGATTGTCAATAACTTTCTAGTTAATTTCTGGTAAATATCAAAGAATCCATAAAAAAATGGGAAACAATTGTTTCCCATTTTTTTATGTGTATTGGGCAAATCCTGGTTTAGCTGCCTCGCTTCGGTGGTCGCACGGGAGTATCCGGTTCGAGACCGAGTTGTTCGCGCAACGCACGCGCTTTTTCGGCGCGCTTGGTGCGAATCTGCTCGGCCTGCTGGCGAATCTGTTGCCGCTGCTCCTCGTTCAGATGTTTTTGCGCCTCCTCGCGGGCCAGTGCTTCAAAGTACTGCGCCAGGGTGAAACGCACGCCCTCGCCCAGTAACTCGATCCCGCGCTGTTCAGCAAGCGCGTTGAAGAGGAGCCAGGCTTCATGTGACACATGCACATTATGCGCTTCCTTCTCCAGGAAGCGCTCTGTCTGCCAGATCTGTCGCTCCAGCTCTGCCCGCTCTGCATTGTTCAACTTCGTCATAACGGCCATTCTCCCGTTCTCCTTCGTATTTGCCACCTGACACACGCACCCGGTGGGCTGATACTCTCAATATTACCAGAACATTACTAGATAAGTCAATATATCGTCCCAACCGCTTCTCAGGCTCTTTCTCCCGCTACTTTACAGCCAACGTGCAAGGTGCTATAGTATGGCCGTCATTTGGTCCATCCGATGACCTGGGCGGCGCGGGGGCTACCTGCTGAAAAGCAGGCCGCGTCGCCCCCACACGCTTGCTCTCGGTCCTTCATCTTCCCGCTTTACAAGACCTCCCCTGCCCGCACTCACTTGTTCAGAGGCGGCTGCTGATCGTGTTCAGCACTGAGCAGATCGGCAACCGTCTCATACACATGGGAGTCAAACAACTGGTACACCACACACCCATCCTTGGGATGATACGCTCCCCTGGTATCCCTCGTCATCTGAAGCACTCGCCTCGCCTTGAGAAACATGTGCCGGAAGGGGCCTGAGCGCTTGCTCACCATTACCGTCTCCTGGCCACTGGTCGCCAGGAAAAGGCAGGTGAACCGCTCACCGTAGGACTCCTCGTACTTGAGAACCAGCACGCTGTTGGATTGGACATTCCCGTAGATGTGCCAATAGGAGGGGTCGAGCCGTCTTTCATTCCCGCCTACCCACACGGCTTCGGGAACCGAGAAACCCCAATGGCGCAGGGTAGCAGTGGCGCTTCTTTCCAGTGTTTCGATGGGCCGTGTGTCGGTGGAAAGGTGGAGAAAGCCTCCGTGTCCCAGAAACTTATAGGTCGTGCTGGACTGGTTCACCTGTTCCACACCGAGATAGGTCAGGTTCTGGTAGCGATGCCAGGAGAGAAAACACTGCAAGCAGGTATTGGCAGCAACACGCGGATTTGCGGCGGAATAGCCTCGCCCACATCTGCCGCAGACAAGGTGTTGGTAGACCAGTTGCTCTATCTGCTCGTAGCCCTTGTCATCCACCGTCAGGGTATGAACCTCATTCAGCCGGATGCGTTTCATCGGTCTCCTCCTTTCAGTGGGGGGAGGCGGGAACGGTACGCCCGCCTCCCCGCGTCGTCTACTGGTTCACCTCGCTCGTCACGGGAGCGAGTTCCGACACCTCACCCGGCTCGATGGTGATGTGCGAGTGATCCATGAAGATGTGGCAGGCCTTCACCCCGAAGTAGTGAACGGAGTACGCCTTCGGGTCTTGCTGCGCGGTTAAAATAGCCTCCACCAAGGCTTCACCGCCCCAGCAGGCCGGTCCTTTAAACGTGGTCTGAAAGTCCAACGTCAAGGGGTGGCGGCGTGACTTCAGGTAGGCAATCATGATCTCAACAGTCTGTTTCATGTGGTCCATCCTTCGTGTCGTACTAGGAGTGAGGGGCTAACTCACTCATCTCAACTAACAACTAGAATTATACCAGAATACTACCAGAATGTCAAGAGAACATGGCGATCTACGTGGGGATAGGGCAAAACTCGTTAGCAGGCGCGGGGTGAGACTGCTCATCACCCCGCGTCAAGGGACAGGCGCACAACGCGGGCTACTCGTCGCGCTCCTGGGCCAGCCGCTCGCGCAGCCGCTGCTCCAGCGCCTGTTTGACCTTTGGAATCTGCTCCGTTTCGATACGCATCCACGCGAGCAGGTCAGCACGCAGCCGCTGCTCTCGCGCTAATCGCTGCTGAAGGGCAGCGATCTGCTGCCGATCCATTTCACGGTGGGACGCATGCACGGTATGCTGGAGCAGGAGCGCGAGGCCTGCTGCCAGGCTCAGCAGCAGCAGGACAAAGAGCCAGACAGAGGTGCTACCAACAAGCGGGGGAACAAGACACGGATACATGGTGCAGGTCTCTCTTTCTTCAGGTACTGTTTTTGTTACCATAATGCTACTAGAATTATACCAGAAAATACAACATCTAGCAAGCATGGTATCAATGTTTTAGGAAACGAGTGTTTCCAAAAACGAATTTGCTGGTCATGGGAAAACTGGTGGCTTTTCCTCTTGACATTCTGGTATAGTTCTGGTATAATTCTAGTATATCAGGAAAAACCTGAGCATGTAGTAACTCACATAGGAGGGAACCATCCATTATGCAGAACGTCGAAGCAACCCTGAGCGGAACGACTCTCACTCTCACCATCGACCTCAGCAAGGAACTCGGTGAGTCAGGGTCAGGCAAGTCGATCCTCGTGGCTTCCACTGGTGGCGGCATTTCGGTGCCGGGACGTGAAGACATTAAAATGAATGTCACGATCTACAAACCCATCAAACGACGTTAATCTCTCCAGAGGCAGGGATGGCGAGTCCTTGCCTTTCGCGTTTCCCCTGCCCCTGCAGGGCACGGTGGCGAGGTAGGGCTGCGGGGATGCCCTGCAGGGGCAGGGGAAACGAAGGTCAGTCAGGTTCCTGCGCCCCGTTGCTCTCTACAGACGATTCAGCCCACTCGCACAAGGCCCTCCCTTGTGCCAGCGCCTCGCGTCACACCTGCACTCTGGTCGTTCCCCTGGTGCGCTTCCTGGTCCTCCCCATTCCCTAGAGAACGGGCCAGGTTGGTGGCCAGGGAGAAGACCGGGGTAGATGGAGTTGCCTGGAACAAAGCCCGTTCCGGCTGTACATCTTTTCCCCACACCGCTCCTGGCATTTTTGCCAGAAAATTCTTCCCCCTCTGGCTCTCACCACCTGTGACCATCCTTCGGTATGATGGGCCAACACGCGTCTCCATCATGCTGCAAGCCAGCCTAGAGAAAGGAGTTACCATGCGCCGTCTTCGCGGGCATCGTTTGCTGGTGAGCTGCGCTGTACTTACCATCCTGCTCGCCTTCCTCAGCGCGCCTCTGCCTATCAGGCAGGCTGCACAACCCCAGGAAGGATATGGCGCTGTCCGTATCGCCCAGGCCTGCGGAACGCCAGCAGACATGGCCCAGCAAGACTTTCAGTGGCCAGTGACGCATCTCTCGTCGCAGTATCAGCACTCGACCACACCCATTCTGTGCGATGACAGCTGGCCGTGGACCGCCGCCAGCTGTCTTCCCGCTTCAGCTATCCTGGCCGCGTTACGCTGGCCGTCGGACCTGCTGCAACAGCCCTTTCTCAGCGGGCCAACCTGCGTCCAACCCAGGCAGCCCGGCGGTACGCCCACGCCGGCACCTTCGCCATCACCGAATGGGAGCGGCGGCTGCATCCTCAACGATTTCGCACCCGGCACCCCAGGAGGCGTCAACCTCTGTGATGCTGTTGGGAAAATCTTTGACTCCCTCTTTCTGGAGCCAATCCGCAACGGTGTCCACTGGTTCATGCAGCAAGCGAGTTTCGTGTGGAGTACACCACCAGGGGCAACCTATCAAAATACCGGACTCCTGGCGATCTGGCGCGTGATGTTGTGGATAGCGGACAGCCTGCTGCTGCTCGCTCTAGTGTGGACTGGCACGCGGGTGATCCTGGGCCAGCAGTCCTGGCTGGCCTACGCTGACGCCATCGAGATTCTGCCACGCCTGCTCTTCGCTACGCTGGCCGCGCATTTCAGCTTGCACTTCGTGCAGATCGTGATCGATGGCAACAATGCCTTTTCCAGCATCTTTCAGGACCACCAGCTCATTGGTTTGATGGACGCCAAAACGGGGCAGGCTTTCGTCAAATTTCTGCAATTTTTCTACGGCATCATGATGCTGCTCCTACTGCTGGAAGGCGTGCTGCGGATCGCCCTGCTTAACCTGATTCTCATTGCTTCGCCTCTGTGGATGTTTGCCTGGGCGCTGGCGGAGACGGAACGGCTGGCGCGGCTCGGCACAACGGCCTGTATCGCTATCGCCTTTTTACAGGCGATTCAATTGGCGGTCGTCACGGTGGGCGGCAACCTGCTGGCCACGCTGGTCACCGGAACGGCTCCGCAGTTCCAGTTGCTCAACTTTTTGGGCGGCATCGCCACCATCTATCTCGCCTTACAGGTCCCACGTTGGCTTGGGCAGTGGGTGTTCCTCTCGGCACTTGGTGGAAGAGTTGCTGGGGCAGGTCGGGCGTTGCTCGGCATTGCTAGCAGCGGCATTGCGTGGGTCGCCGGACAGGCAACTGCCTCATCTGGAGCAAACGATCAGGCGGCAGGCGAGAGCGAGGAGGGGTAGCATGCGTATGCGTTTTCTGTTGGTCGGCACGTTCGGCTTTGCGCTTTTTGGCAGCAGCCTGATCGTCCTCGCCCTGGCCCAACAGGGCGTTGCCAGTGGTCTGGTCGCCGACGGGCCGGGAAATACGCCTGTGGTGGCGGCAGCCCTCACCATGACGCCCTACTTGTATAACTGTCCACCCGAACAGCTTGATCAGTGCTACACCTCCGGTTTTCCCCAGGCTGCCATCGCTTTCTGGCAGCGTACCTGCCCAGGCTGCCGGGCCTGGCAGAATGGCGACCTGCAGTGCGTGATGCTGGTGACCGCGGCCTACGGCCTTGCAGGGCAGCAGCTCCCTGCAGTGGGAAACGCCATCGACTTCTGGTCGCTCTACCACAATCGCCCGGGGTGGACAGAGATTCCAAGTGGCTCAGGTGCGCCGCTTCCAGGAGACATGATGGTCCTCTCCTCTCCCTACTTCGGGGGGGTCGGACACATTGTCATTGTGGTGGCGGTACGCCTGCCGACGAACGGACAAGTTGGCAGCATCACCATTGCGCAGGCGAATGGGCCTGGCGCAATCAACACCTTCCCCCTGCCGCCTGACCTCGTCGTCCACACCTGGACCAACTTCACGGTACTCGGCTTCATCCGCCACACGGCGGTCCTGCAGCAGGGTACACCAGCAGGAGGATGAGCATGGTTCGTCATGGCGTAGGCAGGGCAGGATTCGTTTTCCCATCGGTAGCTTGTACATGGCTGAGGAAGGTGGGCTTTTCCTCGCCGCGCACACGGTTTCGCACACGCAAAGGAGACAACGCTATGGCCTTTCCAGAAGTTCAGGCCTGGATTAACGGCATCGTCACCCTGGTCACCCTTATCGGCGCAGGCCTGTTCGTGGCTGCGTTTGCCTGCGTGGGACTCATCTTCATGACCACGTGGGGCAACGAGCGCAAATCCATGTTCGCCAAGGCAGCAGCAGGTTCGGCCCTGCTTGGCCTTTTCTTCGTCCTCGCCGCGCCTACCATTCAGGTCATCATCCAGCGCATCGCCACGGGCAAATAAGGAGGCCGACATGTACAAACGGAAAATGCCGCTTCACCTGGAGCAGGAGGACCACCTGGTCGCTGGTCTGTCCGCGCGGCAGATCCTGCTCATTGGAAGCGGTACCAGTATGGGCTACATGGCTTACCAGAACCTCTCGTTCCTCCTCTCCTCGGCGGTGGGAAGCGCACTGGCGCTCGCCTTTGCCATGGTGTTGGCCGGGAGCTTCGTCCTCACGGCCTTCGTGCGCCCACGCGGACGGGGATTGGAGCAGTGGCTGGTCATCTGCCTCCTGTACGCCTGCACGCCCAAACTCCTCCTCTGGCAGACGTACCAGGACGACACGCCGCTCCTCGAGGAGCTGGATCACCGCGAGCAAGCGCAAGCGCAGCAACACGAGGAGGAGCTATGGTAAGAAGGGCTGCGAAAGGCAATGCGCTCCACCTCTTTGCCGTCCGCGAAATCGAAGCCGACTGCCTCTGTTTACAAGGGCAAAAGAAAGGTGACCGGGAGTACAAAGCGGTTATCACGGTTGACCCCTTGAATTTCGGGTTGATGAGCGAGGCAGAGCAGGAAACCATTCTGGCCGGATTCCGCGTGTTTCTCCACCGGCTTCCCGCACATCAGCCCATCGCCATTCACGTGCGCATCGAGCCTTTTGACTTGGAGCCGTATTTTGCCCAGCTCAGGAACGCCGCACAACATGACTCCTCTCTCGCCGTGCGGGAAATGGCAGCCGATCATGAGCAGTTTGTGCGCCAGCTCGCCTCCCAGCGTGCGCTCCTGCAGCGACGCTTCTACGTGATTGTGGGGGCCGACCGGTCGTCAGCACCAGGCAAACGACACAGCCGCCTTGAGGAATTCGACCAGGCGAGGAGCCAACTCGACCTGCGCACGCGCGATATGCTCCAGGACCTCGAGCGCATAGGACTCACCGGACATCGGCTTACGACTCACGAGCTGCGCCTGTATTACCAGTCCTGCCTTCACACAGATGATGAGTTCCCGTTCCTGACGGAGTTGCTCGAACTCGGGCGCGCAGAAGTGCTGAAAGTGATGGTACACATCGCGACTGAGCAGGACGGTTTGATCGTGCATAGGCTCCCAGACACGTTCGACGCGCCCGAGGGCCTGCATGAAAGTGGACATGTGGTTGAAGAGTGCGTCGACGCGCGTGTTTGTATCTTGCTGATAGCGCCGGTTCCATTCCCAGGGATCGTTGAGCGTACTGAGGACCTGGAGGAAACGCTGCTCGGTGATCACTTTCCCGGTGTAGAGTTTCGCCTGGTACCAGATATTTTCCTTCAGCAGCGCCATTTTCTCTTCCCAGGTGAGTGTGGACTCGGGCTTGCCGAAGTAGAAGTAGGGTGTCTCGAGCAGGCCGATCTGCCGGAAATCTTGCCGCCGCGTTTTCTCGCGCGAGGCCCAGTACTGCAGGTTCACGCCATTGCCCGCAGAGAGGTACTGCGTTACCACTACCACTGGCTTGCCTTCCCAGAACAGTTCATCGAACGTCTGCTGGGCGCGCTGATTCTGGCGAACGGTATTGCCCATGCGGGCGTCGTAGAAGACGACGATGAAACGGCGCTCCAGGAGCGCGATCTCGTAGACCTCGAACCAGGGGTTGCCTCCGCGCGCCTTGATCTCATAGAGACCGCCATCCGGCTTATCGTAGCGCTCGAACAGCAGGCGCACTTGTTTGAAGGTGTTCAGGAAGAGCAGGGTTGTACTTTCTGCTTCGGCAGCATGCGCGCACAGCCAGAGCAAGGCGGCGAAAAACAACTGGACGCGGCGTTTGAGGTGTCCCTCGCGCGTCTCATCGCCGAAGTCTGGGTCAGTCGCCGCAGCAGCGATGAACTGATCAAGCTGGTGCTGGTAGTCATCGGAGGAGACAAGTCCCTCGATCTGCTTCACCTCGACCGCGTTTGCGCGCCTGGCCGCTTTCTCGCGGTTGAGGCTGGCGATAAGCGCGCGGTCGTGTTCATCAGGCTCGATATAAGGGATTTGCTGGCGGAGCCAGGTCAGGTTGAAGTGGTGGACGTGCCGAGAAATATCGGCGGTGGCCGAGAGACCGAAGACGAGGTTGTGCCGTGCGAGGCTGGACAGAATGCCTTCGGGGGTCAGGTGCATCCCGTAGTGGCGCACCTCCACCTCCTCCTGGTCGGTCTGTTGCTGGAGGTCGTGGACATCGTACAGACTGTACCCGCTCTCCAAGAGCGCGCTGAGGGAGGTGTGCTGCTCGCGATGTTCTGCCCGGGAAAATTGTGAAACGTGGGCCAATTCCTGGAGAAAGACCGTATCTTGAAAGCAGTGGCGCATCAGCTCGCGGTAAATGATCTCGTCATTGCCTCGCTCGAGTTCTTTGAAGAGGAAAAGAATTTGCTGGCAGGCACGGCTCACAGCATCGAACAGGCGCAGGGCCGGGTAGGGTGCCGCGTTGTCGGTCACGGCGTCGGAGGTGATCTCAAACGCACGGTTGGTCTCGCGCAGGTAGAGGTGGTCAGTGCTGATGGTGTGCTGCGTTCGGAAAATGGCGGGCGATGTCCTCGGTCTGCCGGTCTGCCTGGGTCCCCTAGTGGTTCCCCGCTGCGGGAGGGCGCTGGTGAACTGATTGATGGCGGGGAAACGGAGGCCATCCTGAGCCTGCAAGTCATCGACAATTCTTTTGATCGCTTCAATACGGTTGCGGATGCTGTTCGACCGGGGGTAGTCCGGCGATGGCAATTTGTGATTGGTCATGGCACGGTAGAAGAGTTCGACGACCCGGAAGGGGTTGCTGATCTGGGGGGCGCGGCAAATCAGGCCAACCAGATCGTTCTCGAGGAAGTCAAACTCGTCGAGGAACAGGACGTAGCCCCCGTCCTCATCTTCCAGCCGCGTCAGGTTCAGCGCCTTCTGTCCATCGAAAAAGCCGTAGAAGGCCTTCTGGAGCGTGACGGCCATCAGGCAGATCTCTGGACGCCGTTTGAAGGCGATGCAGGGAAAGAGCGATTGCACTACTGGGAGGTCAGCCAGCTTCTGATAGTTGGGGTGGGTCCCCCGCCTGTTGTTCGCACCAAGCAGGGCCGCTTTGAAGGCTTCGAGTACCAGGCGGGCGTATTTGTCCATTTCCCTCTCGATGTCATCTGGTAGACGGATATGCTCCCCAGTCAGCTCTTCGAGGGTCCTGCAGGCCCGCTTCACCGCGATCAGGTCGATGCGCTTAAGCGGCGTTCTCTCGTTCCAACGCCGGACGCTGTCCGCGAAGAGCGGATTCTCGATCAGCTCGTAGAAGGCCTGGCGGTGGTCCCTGAGCGTATTGAGGACCGCCTCCAGGTCTCTCGGCAAGATGACGTGACGGGCGGGAGAGTCCGGGGTGGACAGCAACTGCCCCATCTCTTCAATGAGCTGCTTGCGGTTGGCACAATAGATGAATTTAAGGTGTTGATAGGCGGGATCGAGAATGATGTTCTTGATGCTGCTGGTCTTTCCCAGCCCGGTGCCACCCAGGGCTAGTTTCAAGCCAACACGGTGCTGTTCAATCGTGTGGCGATAATAGTCAGCGTAGTTCTGCCTGTTCAAAACGAATCGCTTCCATCCCCTCTACAAATGCATGGACTTCTACTACACACACAATAGGCGTGTGAGCATATATCAAAGCTGAAGGATATTATACGCAATGGAAGCCAAACTGTAAAGAGCAGCTTCTGCGAGCAAGGGTAGAACAGGCCAATCATGCCAGAAAGATGAGGTTCTTTCTGCGGCATTGGTCTCGATGGCAGTCTCTGCGGCCGGGGTACCAGCCACCCCTCCCTCTCGAAAAAGCTGCGCTGCTCAAGAGGGATAGGCCTGTCGAGCGCGGTTTTGAGATCTGCGCTAGTCACAAGTGGATGACCCCTTCGGTTTGCGCGTAGATCGTGACCAACCAACGTACAGCAGCCAGAAAGTCGGCCAGGTCTCTCTTCGAACCGCTGCACAGGCGAAGTGCCTCCAGTGAGAGTGCCGCTTGATTGTCGAGATCGACATCACAGCGAAACAGGTTGGCAAAGCCGTTCGGGAGGCTCGCCGATACCTCCTTCGCGTCAATGCCCGCCTTCTTGAAGAGTTTTCTATCGATGTAGCGATACGTCGGCCACTCGGCGTGTTCGTGGAAGTAGTCGAAAATCGTTTGCAGGTAGAGCCGCTACTGGTCCTGGATATCCATGCGCTCTCCTCAACACGATCATCTGGTCCTGAAAAATTTATGGAAACAGATGTTTCCACCTACTATACAACATCGGGAAGGAAGAGCGATGAACTGGTCTTCGGGCGGGCGTGAAGATAACGCCCGGTGGTCTCAGTGGACCCATGGCCCAGGGTGTCCCGGACAAGGGCCAAATCGGCACCCCGCGCCAGCGCATGGCTGGCATGTGCGTGACGGAGCCAGTGCGGCGACACCCGAGAGCGCAGTACAGTCTCCCCGGCCCGTGGACCCCGTTTGATCGTATCAGTGTAGGTCTCGATTCCTGCGCGGATGGCGGCCGCCTCCACAATCCGGTGGACCTGGCTCTCATCAAGGCGACCCCCCGTGTATTTCCCTGCGCGTGATTTGGTTTGCCTGGATTGGAACACATAGGCATCTGGAGCGAAACCGGTAGCGTGGGCTACAAGCATCTGCCATACCTCCGGAGGCAGCAAGATAGAGCGGGTCTTGCCGCCTTTTCCATAGATCGTGACCTGGCCGCTACTGCTGTTCTCCTGGAGGTTGCGCTTTTGCAGATCGCACGCTTCGGCGGCACGTAGTCCAGCCTTATAAAGCAGAATCAACAGGAGATGGTTGCGGGGCTCTGGCTCAAGAGCTATCATCTTAATGACCTGGGCCTCGCTCAAGATACGCTCTGCAAGTCTCTTCTCTGGCTTGCCTAAGCGCAGGGCTGCTCCTACATTGACAGAGAGATAGCCCGCTTTCTGACAGAAAGAGAGGGCTGACTTCACACAACGTAACAAAAGCACTTGAGAGGCTGGGGCAAGGTCATATAACGATTCTGCATAATCCTGCAAGTCAAACAGCGTGACATCCCGCAAGGACTTACACACCTCACGGTAAAACCTGCTTATATTGGCTGCGTAGACTTCCTGGGTCCTCTCGCTCTGTTGGCTCCTGAGCCACAAGTGAATAAAGCGCGCATCGGCGGCGGCCTGTGCGGGGATCTCCGCATAAACCGTCGCGCCGCTTGGGTGTGTGACTACAAGCCTCTGGCCGCCCTGATCTTCTCTGCTCATAAGCTGCTGACTACTCATAGGCGATATTTCTCTCTCCATTCTCATCGACGCTGTTTCCAGAAGTCGAGCCTATGCGGTAAGACTGCTCGCATATCTGGCCCTCGTTCAAGCTGAACACCTTTCCCAGCCAGGGCTATGATCTCCCGCGTGTTCAGAACTATGGTACCGGTCAAGTTCTTATTGGGCAGCCCTAGCACTCCCCACAATTGCCCGGTTTGAGCGAGGATTTCAAGCTCTGGTAGATAGCATTCAACTTTGCATGCCAGATGAAACACCACGCTGGTCACTGCCTCTATCTCTACTCGTAGGCCGATGATCATCTTCCGCGCTTCTGGGTGAGCAGCGCGAACCAGGTCATGAAAAACGTTCCTTTTCCCGGCCCGTGTAGGTCGGCCATGTCGGAAAGATCGGGCCTATCCTGCATGTCTATCCATACCAGGATAAGCGTCTTACCTGGGAGCATGATCATCTGGTCAAAGTTGTCAATCGGAAGCGCCGACTCAAGCAGCAGCTTCACGGCTATGGCTTCATCCATTCCTGTGCCTTCTTTCTTTCGGCCTCGCGACGGATGCAACCTCTGCCTCGCTACTGTTATGGTGCCGCTCTGCATACGCAAGCAAGAGACGTATTCGCTCTGGATCGTCGCCCAGTTGCCCCAACGCCGTATTACAGCCGCTACAAAGCAATCCTCTCACTTTCCCCGTTGTATGGTCATGATCGACGTGCAGATTCTTGATCTGCTTCGTCCTGGGATCAAGTCGCGTTTCTACCTGACCACAAGCTGCGCAGGCTCCTCCCTGAGCCACGAGAAGAGCGTGATAGGCTTCAGCGGTCAAGTTGTAAAAAGCTCGAACATTCTTGAGTCGCTTTGTCTCCCGATTATACGTCGCTTGATGCCATTTTCTTGATCGTTCACTGTGACATGCCTTGCAACAGTAATACAACCCGTCCGGTTTCCCTGCATCTCTGGCAAATGCCTCTCGCGGTTTCCAGGTCTGACAGTCGGGGCAAATTTTCCCTGGCGACTCGTCAATCTCCGTCATGTTCTCGCGCTCTCTAGCTATATAACTGACTGCACACTAACGTAAATTAGCTTGCACTCAGCATACTACAAAAAAGCGTGCATGTCAATACTTTACGTGTAAAACAGGCACTCTCTCAACGGGGTGCTGGTAAATACCCTACGCAGTGAACGGATGAGTCCCGCACTTGTGAAACAGTACTTCCCAATCTTGAACATTGGGACACACGTTCCTGGATAAAACCGCTCCCCACCTGACGCTTTTCGTCGAAATATTGTCAATGGGAATCAGGCTCCCTAGAGTGCATCGAACAACTTGACGAGGCCTTCGCAACCTTTGCCGTGCATGCGGGGGAGGAGCTGCGCCGACAAGGCGGACTGGCAACAGAGATCGGTGTCTTCATCGCCACCAACCGTTTTGATGCCCAGGCGTGGCAGTACAGTGATAGCCTCTCGTGTCCGCTACCGTTTCCGACCGGCCTTCACGCCTGATCTGATTGCGCTGACACGCAGGTTGCTGCATGTCCTCACCGTCCTGGCTATCACTTCTAGCAGGCGGGAGTCTTCCTTTCCGGCATCTGTTCGCAGGAGACGTTGCAAACGGACCTGTTCGGCGAGTTTTCCCTAGAGGGCTATCAGAAACAAATGCAACTGGCCACCATCGTTGATGTCCTGAACTGGCTCTTTGGGCGCGAAACGCTCTTTTTTGCGCTCCAGGGGACTCCCGGCAGCGCACCTGGCAACCACGGGCCGAGCGTCGCTCGAAGCGGGCCACTACGCGCTGGAAAGAATTAATGATCGCCACCACCTAGCCCCTGCTGAAGTGATACCTTCCTTCTCCTATCTGTCTACCGTTTCCAGAATTCCTAGCAGTCTGAAGAATAGCAAGATATGACCTATACTACAGGCAGAACCGTTCTCTCAAGCAACACCTGGAATATATCACGTTCCTTTGGAGGAAAACAGGATGGCCACCTTACGACAAGCAGCAGCACTCACCGCTTACCAATTACGTTCATCCTCGGACATGGGACGCCGGAAAGTGACCGCACAAATGGTGCGCGATCTGGCCGAGCCATATGCAGTGGCATTTGTCACCGAACACCTGGACGAGTACGAGGATGTGCCAGTAACCGTCAAAGCCTATGTCGATGCAGTAGTGGACGCCTTTCGCATGGATCATGGCGTGCTGAGCCAGGTGGAATACGACGCCCACGTGCAGGCCGTGAAAGATGCGGGAGAAGAGGCGGAGCGCACAAAACGGCTCTGCTTCCACACGGTGGGCAGTGAGAGCGACCTGCTGGTCCACTTCCATGCCCAGCGTCGTGCCGGTGAGTACGTCTTTGCCCGCTATGTTCCCGCAGGCGGAAAGCTCTCTGACGAAGACATGAAGCTGCTCGTAGAGAGTTTGCTCAAAAAACCGGAGGTCGTGGGTGATATGCAGGAGTACACCAAACAGTACGTCATCTCCTATAAGGAATGGATGGCCGAGCATGATTTCGCGCAGATGGCCGATACGCGAGCAGAACCAGCGGAGACGCCTTCAGACAGCGAGCCGAAACCACAGAAAAAACGCCGGTGGTTGTTCTAGGTGTTGCTGTTCCCCATTTCGATCAGCACAGATCTTCCATCTGCTCGCGTTGACTTCAAACAATTATAGAGAAAGGGCTTTGTTCATGAGCGAAGAAGATTATCTGTATTACTCCTCATCCATCCAGTATCTTGGAACGCCCGGCATCACACAACCGTGTATGCTAGCGATGGCGTCCATCCTGACGAGTGCCTTTCGCCCTGAAAAGATCATCGCTGTGATTGGAGGATGGAAAGAACCTGGCGACACTGGGAGCAGCGAGCGAGTCCTCTTTGTGGTGTGGCACTGGTTTTACCCCAACCTTACCATTATTCCCGATGGCTTTGGAACCCATAGTGGTGAGGGAGGAACCGGATTGTCCGCCGTTCTCGGATTAATTCAGTTGTATAACATCCCGATGCTGCAAACGTGGATCGATGACCATCGAGCGTTTCGGGAACTGGCGGAAGGCCAGCTTTCTAAAGCGACGTTTGAAGCCCTCCAGAGAGCGCAGACCTACAACTGGCGTTTCCATCCCGTCTCAACAGTACGAAAAGTCAAACGGGGCAAACACCAGGTCGTAACAGTATATCGAGACAACGGGCATCTCCATTTCGAGATCCAACTTCTGTGAGAGCTGCCTCGCCTCGTGCAGCCAGACTGATGATCACGGGTGACTTCCATCTGCACAGACGTGGCGCAATGTCGCAGCGTTGACTTACTCCCGCTGGCCGCAGCGCCTGGTATCACAGCAAAAGTGGCAGTACAGAAGCGGCTATCGGCAGCGGTGGTGATGGCTCACCAGCCATCACCACCGGTTTCTTGAGACCCCCCAAGAGATAGTACCTTTGTTCGCAGAGATTGCGTCAAGCACGTAGACCAGCTATGATTGACAAGAAGCATTGCTTCCCATTATCTCGCGAACTCGTGAAGGGGCAACGTTGTGGGAGAAATTCTGAACTCTGCAACACTGGGCATGTTCCTCTTTTATCTTGTACCTGGTGTCGTCGCCACCAAGGTCTATCGTTTCCTCCATCCTTCTGATCAGCAGAACTATACCGATTATGTGATCGAACTCGTAACGTTCAGCATGTTTTACTTCGCGCTCTTCTTCTGGCTACTCATCCTCATCAATAGCGTCGGCGTTCGGTCAAACCCTGTTCTCTCTAACATACTCATTTTCCTGACCAGCTTCGTGATTCCTGCTCTGCTTGGCTACCTGGGAAGCATACTGACAAAGGCATCATGGCTTCGCAAGCTGGTACGAACCCAGCGTCATCCCACGCCTACAGGCTGGGATTATGTCTTTCAACAGCCGAAAAGCTACTGGATACTCTTTCACCTCACATCTGGGAAACTAATCGGCGGATATTACGATCATACAGGCTTTGCCTCTTCCTACCCGCAACCACAGGAGATCTACGTGAGCCAGCTCTGGCGCGTGAGCGATGACGGAAAATTTCAGGAGAAAGTGGAAAGAACGGCCGGAGGCATTATCAAAGCTGAAGAATGGACCTTTATTGAACTCTTTGAGGCATAACATGAAGGAGAAAGTTTATGCCAGAAACAGACAACACTGCAACCACCAATACCACAACTACCAATACGCCTGCGCCAGCTCCATTGGCTGAGGGATATCAAGCGATAAAAGGCTATCAACCTCCCAACCTGGAGAGAGGCTATCAAGCACTTCCTATAGTGCCGCCATCACAGCCACCTCAGGGTGGGAGTGTCATCGCTGCACCTAACCAGGGAACGGGAACATCGTCTCAAGCAGCAACAGCACCTCAAGCCGCAGGAACCCCGCCGCAAGGGGGCAACGTCATCGCTCCTTCTACTCCCTAGTTGGGAAGAATTTCTGCCTTCAGGTAAATCGCTCCGGGGTTCTTTAGAGAAGCCGTATCGAAAGAAGCAAAGAAGTGAGGAAGAAAAGGGATGGAGCCTGTGCAGCAACAAGCAGATCAGATACCGCAGCCAACAACCCGCGAGGATTATGAGGCGGCAATTGAGATGGCAAAAGATCGTATTTCCGATGAGAAGTACGCATTGCGGTGGTTGTTCCGCGCCTATTGGGCGTTTGGAGGGAGCCTGGTGATTGCTCCCATTGCCTTTACGATGGGGTGGATATTCCCTGGAGTGAATACGATCCTGTCTTGGGTTGGGGGTACTGCTTGTTTCGTTGCGTTTTGCTTAGGGATAGGAATTGCGGCGGTATTTTTAGCAGAAGATCGTACCAGCCGACGTATTCACGAGCATCGAAAACGATTACGAGAAACGCAACGGATACTAGAGAAATTACAGCGCCGCCTCGCTTCCTTCGAGGAACAAGCCCTGCGCCACCTGACCCCGGAGCAATACATGCATCAACTGCCAAAGCTGATTTCTTCCTACAGGCGGCAAGCTGATGGCTACCGGAATCGGTTTATCGCCATGCAGATTGTCACCATCCTGCTTTCCGCCGCCATTACCAGCCTTTCAGGCGGCTGGCTCGACAGGTACATCGTGCTGCCCTGGGTAATCCCTGTCATGAGTGCCATCATCAGTGTGTTAACCAGCTTTACGCTCTTCTTCAAGTTCCGCGAAAAAGGGGTGAACCTGCTGGAAACCGCGAACGGTCTGGACTGGGAACATATGGCTTGCACACTGGGAATTGGGAAGTATGAAGGGCTAAGCCGAGCTGATGCCTTGCGCCTGCTAGCGAAAACGTGCGAGGATCTCCGCAAAGAACAGCAAAAGCGCCAGGTCCAACTCGAACAATCCTCCCATGCCGAACAAAAAGCGTTGCAGGCCAGCACGTAACGAAAAAAAGTGAACATATTGGTGGCACCACAAAGGAGACGCCGTGTTTCACTTCCGGCTATCAAAACGTCGCAACTGGACGGGGTGACAGCCGTTTTTAGACGTTTTATAATCCCATACTGTTTCTTAAATCGATAAAACTCACTGGCGGGTCTTTCCTCTCAACACTCGGGACAAAATTTCGATAGAGGTTCAGGCATAAGTTCCTCGCTTCTTGTTGCGTTACAACTAAGATATTTTCCCTTTTACAGGAGGCTATCAAAAAGCGTTTCCTCATGTTTCTCTGTTGGACCAAAAACGCCATAGGCCAGTCCCCACAGGAAAAGAGGGAAAATGAAGAGGAAAAGCGAACAGCCTAACAAGATAATCCAGTTGATATGCCTGAGACGAATCAGCTGTGAAAGGCTGATAAAGCCACTGGCAGCCATACAAGCAAGACCAAGCGTAGCAATATAGGGTACACCGATACCAGTCAACCACAGAGCCGCACCCACGAACCACAGGACTGCTGTCAATTTCTTCACCAACGGATCTGGAATGGACTCACTTGCCGGTTGTGTCGGTCCAACAAGACCATAGAGCAGCGCAGCGGCAGGACTGAGCAGGAAATAGCCAAAGCACAGGTGCCAATCAATGACCGGAGGTCGAAGAGGGGCTGTCGTCCCTGCGGAGAGCCAGAAGGGAAACTCGAGGAGGAATAAATAGATCCCACCCGCAAGCGGGCTCAGCAGGAGAAACAGCACCATCCAGGCCCACGGCACCACAAACTGCGTGATTGCGACACCGCAAATACTGGTGATAACGGCCAGGACGAGACCTGCTTCCGCCCAGGGATTGAGACCAAAGGCATAGCCGATCAGCAGCAAGACTAATTCAGCGATACCGGCCGCGAGAAACAAGTGCTTTACATGCAATGCCTTCAACCAACGCTGAGGACGCGCTTGTTGCTCAACCTTGTTTGGAAAAGTGTCGGTAACAAGTGGTTCACGCTTATCACTGGGAGGAAGAGAGGTGGGCCTCTCACGGCTGGTCTCCCCGGTGTTTTGCGAGGTCGGCAGGGTGCTTGTAGGAGCAGCTTCCGTCCTGGAAAACCTTGCAGGTGGTGCAAATGCCGTTAGTGCCAGCTCGGTCGGAGTGGGAGCAGTGTTCTGGCTTCGCGGAGTCCGTTGAGTACGGGAAGTATCGGCACGAGCCTGCCTTCCTGGCATCTGCGCCGTGGGTTCATCTCCTTGTGCGAGATCGAAGTGGGTCTTCGCCGGTCGGCGAATGCCGAGGGCCAGCAGGAAGTCCTCCACACTGGAATACCGCTGTTGCGGCTCCTTGGCAAGCGCCGTCAAAATGGCTCGTTCGACGGACGGTGAAAGTGTGGGGAGATGCTGGCTGGGAGGGATGGGGTCGTCATGCACGTGCTGATACATCAGCGCGAGGCCATCACCAGTAAAAACGCGCTGGCCAGTCAAGAGTTCGTAAGCAATACATGCCAGGGCATATTGATCGCTTTGCGGATAGGCCCTCCCTTTGAATTGCTCAGGGGCCATGTACGACGGGGTGCCGCGGATCGTGCCGCTGGTTGTGCCGCTGAGTTGAATGAGCGTCGCGATTCCGAAATCGGCTAAGAGCGCGTGATCGTCCTGATCGAAGAGGATATTTTCTGGTTTGAGGTCGCGATGAATAATTCCCTGCAAATGTACATAGTGCAGGGCGCGTCCCACCTGGCTTAACATACGCAGGACTTCCTGGACAGGAAGCGGCTGGCCCATGCGCTTGCGTAAGGAGTCTCGGGCCGCGTATGCCGTAATAAGATAGGGGTATCCCTCTGCGTCGAAATTGAAATCGAGCAGGGGTAAAATACACGGGTGGCGCAGATCGGCAAGGATTTGCGCTTCCCGTCGAAATTGCTCCTGTTGTTCAGGCGAGTTCACGCCCGTATACATGAATTTGATGGCCGCCAAACGGTGTATCTGGGCATGCTGCGCAAGATACACAATGCCATAAGCGCCTCGGTCCAGTTCCCGCGCCAGGACATAACTTCCAACACGCTGCCCAATCCGCTGCTGCATCATGATTAAGGTCTCCTCATGGTGACTGATAGGTCGGTGAACACCCAGGAACAGCTATCATTACCAACAAGTATAGCGCAGCATATCCGTTCTTTCAGTGAAAACCGTAACGAGAAGAGTGTGAGGCAGATAACACTAGTATGGGAAGCATGCTCCCTGAGAAGTAGACCATTATAAGTAAAGGAATAACGCCTTCGCTGCCGCACAGCTTTGCTTGAACTGATCCTTCGACAATGACCCCTCTACTCTGTTCAAGGAATCTTCGTCTCAGGTACTATCTGGAAGGTAAAGATCGTCGCCAGTTCATCAGAAAACACATAGACGTAAGAACGAAGCTCATTTTTATAGCAGGTGGACCAACCTCACGGGCCTACAACTACTTCACGACCAGGACAGCTCACACAAGTGCTATACAAAAACAAAGTTTGGGAAACAAGTGTTTCCCAAACAAGTCATGCTTTGTCTCTCAGGTCGTGTTCCTTCTTGTTTTCCTCCTTGAGGAAAGCTGCTGTAGCTGCTGCTCAAGAACTTGCCTGGCCGCGATTTCGGCCTGCAGGAGTTTCCAGAGTTCTTCCAGACGAGTTTCCTGCTTGTCAGCGCGATTCTGGTAGCCGAGGGCCGTGATCTGGGCAACCTCCACCCGTGTTCCCACCTGCTCGATATGCTGCTCCATCTTCTCCAGGCTTTCGGTGAGAGTCGCTACGTCTTGCGCCTGATCGCGGGACACTGCCTCTATGTCTTTGGAGAGATCGCGAACGGCTTGTTCGATGGCCCGGCTTACCTCCTGGAACTGCTTTTCCAGGGCCGCTTGCTGCCGATGTTCCAGCGCAGCCAGATCGTGCGCGACCTGTGCGAGTCGGGTGCTGACTTTCTCAAGCTGCTCTCCCTGTGTTTCGCGGGCGGCTCGTTCCTCCTGGAGCTGGTGCGCCACACTGGTGAGTGTGGTTGTCAGCTGCTCAAGTTCGCCGTGATGGGCGGCAACGGTCTTCCTGGTCTTTTCAAGCTGGCCCGCGAACTGCTCGCGGAGTTCCATAAGCTCTTGATGAAGTGATTGGTCAAGACGGTGCAGGCTCTCGGTCAGGCCGTCGCGGATCTGTTGCAGGAGCTGCTGTTGCTCATCGTCGCGACGGGCCAGCGCCTGATCCTGCTGCTGGTGAATTTGCCAGATCTGGTGGGTTTCCTCAGTGAAGTGGGCGACCGTCTGCTGGAGGGTTGCGGTCTCGCTCAAGATGCGTTGGTAGTCCTGCATAATTTGCTGCTGCTGCCTGGGGATACTTGGCAAGTCCAGCTTCCGCACGTCGCCGGTGATCGCCGCGGTCGGATCAACGATGGGTCGGATTTTTGCCACATCCGAAATACGCACCAAGCGCGTGCGTGGGGGAATACCCACTGCTTCTTTCTTGACAGGGAGCCGCCCAGAGGACACCCACCGGCGGGCCATCGCCTCGCTAGTGCGGGTCACACGGGCCGCATCCGTCAGGCTAATCCAGGCATCACCCGGAGGATACTCTTCCGGTCCTGCCAGCTCGTCCACATGCCGTATAAGATCTTCTTTGCCGACGTCTTGCTGCGCCTGGCGCTGCTCAGTGTCCATGGAAACCTCCATGCCTGCGGCGGACCGGCACGCCCACGCTCAGGTGCGCCTGGCCTTCCCCTCTAGTATATTTTTGACGGCACTAAAAGTCAATACCGTTAAGCATTAATTCTGTCATTCTTATAGTTGACGATATTGACTATCAGTATCGTCAACTATAAGAACATGTCATAAAGACAACATGATAAGCTGTCTTCCTGTAGTACTGCTTTTACTATTAAAGCCCAACAATAGGCAATAACGATATTGACGGTCAGTACCGTCAAAGGCGGGCAGAGGCTTTTGAGCACGAAAGGCGCAGGTCCCGAGCGCAACGAGAGGCAAAGGGGGGAATGTTTCCAGCAACTCACCTTTCAAGGAAGAGGATACAACGGCTCGCTGTACTACAAAAACGCGCGTTTTCCTATCGTAGAACTGCCTTCATCCCTGCTGATCCGGAGGAGGACCAGGGACAGCACGGTCATAGGTGATGTGCTTCCCCGTCAGCTTGACATGATAGAATTCGGCCTCCGTCTCGCCGTCACTCACGAGTACATAGCCAGCTCGGGAGATATGCACCTGTTGCATCGCAAAAACCAGAGCAGAGAGCGGCATCTTCGCGGCGGCCTGCACCACGGCTCTCGGCTCCGGCGACTCGGTGCTTTCCCAAATGGAAACGGTAAATTGTCCCTTCCTCTGCTGCTCCAGTCGTCGCCTGCACTTCAGCATCCAGTCGCGTCTGCGCCTCGGCCAACTGATCTTTGCATGCCAAAGCCCACTCGGCCAACTTCAGCGCCCGAGCAGGCTGAATATAGGTAATGTGGCCGTCCTCTGCTGTCACCTTGACCATCCCCGTCACTGCATCAATCGAAAGCTCGTGGATTACCCCCAGAAACCACCGGGGCGGTAGGTCGGCTGGTATCTGCTTCATAGATCTCTCCTCGCGCATTATGAGGTCTTCCCGCTCTTCCAGCGCAAATAGGCCAGGTAGGCGGCCAGCTCCGCCGCCTCTTCCTCGGTCACATCATCTAAAAACGCCAGAGTTGTGCCTGATAGCGTCCGCCCAGGCCGCTGCTCGTCGCCCTGTGGTGATCGCGCGATATAGCCCGCCTTCTCCATCAGCAGGTCATAAGGAAGCCAGTAGACCTCGGCCAGCTTATAGAGGTAGTTGGGGGACGGTTGGGCAATCTTGCCCGTTTCCAGCTGGGAGAGGTAAGCATTCGAGATCCCCGTCACTTCTTCCACCTGGCGCAGGGTCAAGCGGTGCAGCACACGAACCTGGCGGAACTCCTCGCCAAGACCCCCGGTCTGGCCGTCCTTCGGCTCCTTGCTCATGGCTTCACCTTCCCTGTCTAGCATGGATGGCCTCTGCTGCCTCGTCGCCGGCGCGCTTTCTCCACCTCCGCCAGCGTTTTGCCCTGGCCCGCGCTCCCAAAGACCTGCAAGGTCCACCAGGGTCCACATACGGTATAAAAAGTACCGTCTTCCTCAGCCCAGATCGTTGCACCGACGAGTTCAGTATAGCGTTCACGAAAGTCCGTCCCCAACGGATAACCTGCTGGCCGAATCGCCAGAATTCGCGGCCCCTTGCGTTTGCGCTCCCGCTTCTCGATCACTAGGAAGTCATAGCAGCGCCAGAAGGTGACAATGCTGCCGCCCTGATCTGCGACGAGCCGGACAAAGACTTTGTCCTTCGGCGTGAGCTGGCGGATCTGCTCAAGCGTCAGTTGGCGAAGCGAAGCATCCATGTCAGGTTCGTTCTGTGCGTTCACCCTTGCACCTCGCTCGCGAGAGATGGCAGAGACACCGAGTCGCCACAGCAATAACATCGGTGGCGTTGCTCCAACCGGATAGCGCCCTCCGCCAGCGCCTGCGTTACCATTTCTGGCGTATAGCCCCCGACATGGCGAAACAGCATCTGCACCAGATGCCCACACACTAGCGTAAAGATCAAGTCCCCCTGCGCATTGGTCTTCACCGTCGTCGCCGCGCGCTGCTTGTAGCGGAGGTGTGCATCGCACCTCCACATCACCTCTGGCACGTCCTCTGTCGGTAAGCGGTCAACCTCCCACTGCGAAAGGATCTGATTCCCCACAATCGCATAGCCGGTGGGTGCGCTGCAGACGGAACACGCATGCTTTGGCCTGCGTATGCTTGTCCTCATAGTCTCGCCTCATTTCCCTCGCTCGCGCTTTCTGTTGAGCTGCGCGTCTATCAGTCTATTGCTCTTCGTTCCGTAACCACTGCTCGAGAATCGCGTAGACTTCTGCCTCGTAGACAACCGGTTCGCGCTGCTGATACAAGGTGAACACACGACCGACCAGCAACCCTGCATCGCTGGGGCGCAGACCGACCTGACTGCACAACACATCAAACGCTCCCTCGTACTGATAGCCTTCATACGCCTGCTGTATCTCATGAAAGTCCTGCAAGAGTCGTTCTTCATCTTCGGTCAGGTCAGTATAGATGCCCTGGGTCGCTGCCAAACGTTCCGCAAGCGGCCTACATCGCCGGAGGATCGCAAGGCAGTGCGGAACATCGTTCCGCAGGTGTTCCTGATTCTCTTCCGACAACGCATAAAAACGAAATGCCGCCGTCACAGTTGATGAGTCCTCCTTGTCAATAGGTTTCCTTGCTCTTGCCACATGTGCTTCTGGAAGACTACCAGATTTTTACTAGAAAATCAAGAGTATTTCTTCGTAACAAGCCCTCGCCTGTTCGTTCTATGCACATGGACGGATCTTGCTCCCATTCAAAGGAACCACGTGGGGGTAGGGGTCTTTTCCGCCGAGAGCCAGCACACCTGGCAACATTTCCGCCGTTCGCGCAGAGACGCTGCCAGGGACGATCTCCGACGTTTGTACAAACGTCTCTTATGAGACCTTTCCTCTCAGGAAAGATCATCATCAATGGAAGGTGGCCAGCACCAGGACCACTACGGCTAGCGCCCCTAACCCAAGGAGGATTACCAGCGCGTGGCAACAACTGATCCAGCGCGAAAACACTCGCATCTGCTCTACTCCCCTCTGCCTCCTCTCTCTTCAGGAGGCATGCTTTGACAAACGCTTGGAGGCGTCCGCTACGACAACCGGAAGAGGTTGCTCTCTCCTCAACCCATCCAGAACAATAGCCTTGGTTAGGCAAGACCCAGGCTCGTCGCTTCCGCTCGCTCCATACTACATCCTGGAACAATGTAAGCCAAGTCTTGCCTCACCATCATCTTCCAGGCAGGAGGTCCTCTTGCAAGAGGATGGAGCATAGCACGCCACGGCGGGACGTCTTGCCTGGTAGGTGCTTTTTCCTCTCGCCAGTTTCCACGTCTTTAGGAAGACACCTTCACCATCGATTCACTTCCCTCTGCCTCCTCAAACAAGGAGACCTCAACCGCAACAGAGGGATGGAGAAGGACACGCAGGCCACCCAGGCCAGAAGAGAGCGAGGTATCGCTCGCACTGATCAGCCAACCATGGGGTCCTTGGTCACCGGTCCTCCAGGCGCTTGCTCGCAGGAAGTGGCCAACCACCAGCAAACGAAGCGAGTAAAAGACGCCGACCTGGGCAGAAAACGGCCTGCTGGCAAGCGTTTTCGCCCTGCCAGCGACCCGCTTCATTAACACGAGATGGGTCCCATCAAGCAGCAGCTTGTAGTAATTTCCGCCGTCCTTCCAGCGCGCCACGACTCCGAAGTTGGTCTGGTCGAACTGGCTGAGAGCCGTCTGGGCCTCCACCTCCAGGTCAGCGACCGTCGGACCGATCACGGCAGTAAAGAATCCCTCGCCGCCCACGATGCGCCCTCTTCCCCGGACAATCGCAAAAGCAGCTTGCGTATTGGCATCAGCTCCCCATGACCACTCACTGGAAGCCGCTCCCCAAAACGGCTGAGCTGGTCGCCCGAAGGTGTCCCGCACGAGCAGGCGCACAACCGGGCGCGTGGGCGAAGCGCTTGCCTGCGCGGTTACGGCCTGCATACTTCCTCTCGTCGCTGGCGCTCGTGCGAACGATTTTGCTCTGACCGTTCTTCCGGCCAACCAGCCGAGGACCAGGCCACTCACGGCAAGCAGCACAACCAGGCAGTAGGCAGCGCGCCTCCACCTGGCAGCACCTGCGAGTGCTGAGACATCCTCTCGCTTCTCCTGGGTCTCTAGTGGCAACGTCTGTTCCTCTGACTGCAAAGCATTCCTTGTCTGCGACATCTGCTGCCTCAAGGCCTTCCTCCTACTCACTCATTCGGGAAACACGTGTTTCCTCAATTCTCTGCTCTTACTCGATGCGGTCCGGGTCATTCTCGACCTCCGGAGCGATCGCTTCTCTAGTGCTGGAAGTTGCGGGTAGGCCGCCCTGTTCTACCTCCTGTGACCTTCCCGGCACTGGCTCCTGCCCAGACGGGGTCGCGAGAGGAGACGCTGGCGCGGCATCGGCTGTCCCTTGCCCCAGAGAGACAATATAGCGGTTTGCCTCTGCGAGCGAGGCCGCGTCCACCTGAATCTGCGCCACCTGCACCAGCGCCGCCTGGCCGTGCGCAATCACATAGATCTCGCCAGTCTCAAGCTGGCGCACGTGGTCGGGCGCAACCCGCAGCTCGTCCCTGATCCTGACGACGCCACGCCCGGTCGCCTCTTCGTCGTTCTCGAAATGGTAGCCGGTCTCCGGCACTTTTCTCGTTCCTGCCCGCCGCAGCATCTCTACCGGGTCACTCGTCTGGTGGAGCAAGATGGTGGTCGCCGCACTGATCAACCGATTGGCCTTCGGCAGCAGACCCTTGTAGGCCAGACCTTCGTATGACTGGCCAGATACAAAGATGCTCACTCCCTTCGAGCGCACGCGTTCGAACAGGTTGGTCGTATCGGCATCAACAGCGCTGAGTTCATCGAAGATGAACAGCACGCGGCGTCCCTGCGCTTTCCTGAGTCCACTGTAGTGCGCGAAGTCCTCGATCAGGTACCTGCCCAGTCCGCTCGCCAATTCGCGTAGGGCGAGACCGTCGAGGAGAATGTAGGCGGCATCGACATCGTCGTAGGACCAGGAGCCATCCAGCTTGCCCCGCAGCTTCTGAAAGGTTGCCCGGTACCGGGAGTACACACCCGCCAGATCGCGCTTGGGCAAGCCCTCCAGGTACGACACCTCCTCGGGTGTCCCTTTGACCTCTTTATAATAGTGGAGGAGCGAACCCATGCGCAGCCGTCGCAAAAACTCCGCGCTGTTCGTCGGCAACCCCGGTCCCGCCTCCAGCGCCAGGGACACGAGATTCTCGGCGATCGCGCGGTAGTAGGCGCTTTCGCTGTAGTCCTCGATGGCCAGCAGGCGATTGAGGAGGGCGTCGGTGTCCCCCACCCAGCCATTGTAAAACTCGGCGGGAAAACACTTCACGCGCGCGACACCCGCCTGCCGCATAGCGGCCACAAAACGGATCGCGGTCGGCACATCCCCTTTCGCGTCGATGTAGATCACCTGCCAGCCGAGCGTCTTCGCCGCCAACACCGCCAGGCGAAGCAACGTTTCGGTCTTGCCGGTTCCCGACGCCCCGATGATGACGCCGTGTTGGCCAAGTTCCCGTGTGGGAAACACCAGCCACTGCTTCTTCCGCCAGCCCAGATCGCCATCCACCCACGCCCCCAACACACCCTGCCCCTCCTGCTCATCGGGCGTCCCTCTACGCACGTGCTTCTTTGCACGAGTCCGAACGCGCCCCAGGCGGGCCTCTTCGTGCCTCATGTGCGCCAGGGCGCGCTCTTCAATAGGGATCGGCCGGAACAACAGCAGCAGCAGACCACATGACGGCAGCAGCAGGAGGCTCATCGCCCACAGTGGGACAAGGGCCTGGAGAAGACGCGCCCACTGCCAGGCATGGTGAACCTGGTAGGCCACCTGTTCAGCCAGGGCAAGCACAGCGGCGGTCGGATGGAACAGGAGCGCCAGCACAGCTCCTCCCATGATGGAGACAAGGGATGTCAGAGCCAGCAGCCGCTCATCTCTCCTACGCAGCCACTGCGCCAGCGCGAAGCCGCCGAGCAGGGCAGGCGCAATGGGTAGGCAGCACAACAGCAGCACTGCCCGCGTAAGGAGGTCGAGCAGAGGGTCTTGTCCGAACGAAGATGTGCGCCCGTCGCGTTCATCAGCCATTAGAGCCGTCCCTCCAGCGGAAGAATCTGGACCGAGCGTCGCTGTTCAGGGGTGAAAGGAGCAGTGTGGAGAACCTCCTGCAGCAGGTCAACCACCGGGGCGGGAGCAAAATACCACGTCCGGTAGTAGCGTTCGACGAGATCGTGGAGGATGGAGAACAGGCGAGCCTTCGACTTGGCGGACAGTTCCACTTCAATGGCAATCCTGTTCTGGTCAGGTTTCAGCAGCACCCCGTCGGGGAGGTGTTCGCCCGCCTCTGCCTGCCCACGCGCTTCCTGCTGGGAGCGCAACAGCCGCTCGGCAATCCAGCGGTCGTCCTGGCGGCGCGCTTGCACATAAAGGCGCGCCTGATTGATGTAGTACAGGTGACCGAGCGCCGCGGGACGCGGCTCATAGTAGCGCACCTCAAGCCCAAGAGCGGAGAGGCCCTTGCGTGTGAGCCAGACCCATCCCTGCTCACCGGCCAGCAGCAGCTTGTAGCTGACCAGGTCTTCCATTTCCCAGCGCTGCAGGACGCGGCGCGTTCTGGCCAGCGAGAGGACTCCAGGACAGCGAAGGTGTTCAGGATCAGTACTGTGTTCACCTAGCAGGCGTTGCAGTTGATCGAACCGCACAGCGTACTGCTCACCAACCCAACGCAGGACTGCCAGATCGCGCTCCGTCAAACGAGGACCGCGATGACGCCTCGGAGCAGGCCGTTCTGGACTGCGAAGTACGGGAGGTGGGTCATGCGGTTGATGGTGTATGTTCGTCCTCCTGTTTGTGGAAACAGTGGTTTCCATAGAAAGATGCGCTCCGTTGCTTCCGTGAGGCTTCTTACAAGCGATTCGCTCAGTAGAGAGCTGGTCGAGCAGCGAGCAGCATATCAGAAACCAGATGAGGAGACAAGCGCAAGAGTGGGAAGGGTTTTCCTGGCCGAAGGGAACACTTCACAGCGAAAACCGTCTCCACTTGGTGCAGTGCTACCGAGAAACGGCTCCGCAACGAGGGATGGTTACGCAAGCGAGAACAGGAAGGCTCGTGAACAGCGATTGCAAGCTCTGCGGTTCTTCTTTTCCGTTGTAACTCCTCTATCCTCACCTCCTGCTCATTACAAGATGATTGCTTTATTGATCGAAATGCTTTAATATACTTATACTGTGGTTATGATTTCTCTGTTTTCGCTCTCTCGGTGTACATCTCATATGAGGTAACGGAATATGATGGGCGATCATCGCTTCCTTGGGAAGCAGGTCGGGAACTATCGCATCGAAGCCGAACTCAACAGCGGCGCATTTGGTAGGGTGTATTTAGCAAGACATCAGATCCTTTCTGAGCGCGTCGTCGCGATCAAGCTACTGCACGCTTACCTTGGCTCTCCACAGGAACGAGAACAGTTTCTCCAAGAGGCGCAATTCCTCGAAAAGCTCAGACATCGTTCCATTCTCCCGATCATGGATGTCGGTTTCACTGAGGGGTTTCCCTACCTCATCGCAGAGTACGCCCCGAATGGATCGCTCCGTGACTATCTCAAGCTGCAATCCGGTCGCCCAGCACCGCTGCAGGAAGCCATTACCATTCTTACACAGATTGGGCAGGCACTTCACCATGCCCATCAGCAAAACATTATCCATCGCGACCTCAAACCGGAAAACATCCTCTTCAATGCGCAAAGAGAAGCGCTCCTCGCGGATTTTGGGATTGCCATTGTTCTTGCTACTTCAAGCATCAGGCAGGTCGATGCCACTGACACCCCTGGCTACATGGCACCAGAACAGTTTCGCGGCATCATTAGCAAAGAAGCTGACCAATACGCCCTCGGCTGCATCGCCTACGAGCTGTTCACTGGACAGAAACCCTTTCTGGCCCCTGACTTCGTCGCGATGGGATTTCTCCACGCCACAGAACCCCCTCTCCCACCGACCAAACATCATCCACTCCTCCCCATCCATATCGAGCAGGTCGTCCTCAAAGCCATGGCGAAACAGCGTTCCGACCGTCATGCGAGCATTGCTGAACTCATCGCTGCATTACACGCTCCAATGGAAGCAGATCTTCCCACCGTCCGTTCCTCAGAGACCCTCAAAAAGCAACAGCTGGCTGAAGGCGAGCGCTATTACAAAACCAACCACTACACGCAGGCCCTTGCTGCCTTTGAGCAGGCCATCCAGCTCGACCTAAACGATGCCGCCGCCTATACCAACAAAGGGAAAGCGCTGCATCGTCTTCACCGCTGTGGTGAGGCCCTGGCTGCTTTCGAGTGGGCCATCCGGCTTGACCCGACCTTCGCTCCCGCCTTCTATGGCAGGGGAGAGGTTCTAGCGAATCTCAATCGCTACGAAGAAGCCCTCGCTGCCTTTGAGCAGGCCCTTCGACTCGACCCTGCCCTGGCCGATGCTAACAGAAGGAAAGGGGATGTTCTGGATGCCCTCAACCGGAAAGAGGAGGCCCGTCTTGCTTACACAGCAGCCATTGAAGGGTATGAACAAGCCATCGGGGTTGACCCCGGAGACGGCCTTGCCTACTACGGTAAAGCCTGCGCCCTCTCCGGCCTGGAACGCTATGAGGAAGCTCTCGCACTGCACGAGCAAGCGATCAACCTCGACCCAGACCATACCCTTGCGCATAACGGCAAGGGCTACGCCCTGTATAAGCTCAATCGTTATGAGGAAGCCCTGGCCGCTTTCGAACAAGCGATTCTGCTCGATCCGCACTGCGCTCTGGCCTGGCGCAATAAAAGCCTCATGTTGTGGAAAAGCAAGCGAAATGAGGAAGCGCTAGCTCTGGTCGAACAGGCGCTTCAGCTCGATCCTCATTATGTGTACGCCTACAATATTAAGGGTCTGGTCCTCAATAGCCTCGAACGCCATAGCGAGGCCCTACTTGTCCACGAACACGCCCTTAGCCTGCAACCCCTTGACCCCATCTTGCACATCAATAAGGGCGACACGCTCTCTAAACTCCAGCGGCATGAAGAAGCCCTGGTTATTTATGAGCAGGCCATTGCGCTCGATCCCACCAAGGCTACCTCCTATAATCCAAAGGGCAACGCGCTGTACGCGCTCCAGCGGTATGAGGAGGCCCTCGCTGCCTTTGAGCAGGCGCTTGCGCTCGATCCCGCTCAGGTTTTATACCCCACGAATAAGGGCAACGCGCTGCACAATCTCAAACGGTATGAGGAGGCCCTCGCTGCGTTTGAACAAGCGCTTCAGCTCGATTCCAGTTCTGTTGCCGCTCAGTGGGGAAAGGGATTCGTCCTGAGGATGCTGGGTCGCAACACAGAGGCCTTAGTCGCCTATGAGCAGGCGATTCAGCTGGATCGTCACTACATTAACGCCTATAGAGGCAAGGGATTGGCCCTTTATGGACTCAAGCGCTATGAGGAGGCCCTGGTTGCGTTTGAGCAGGCCATTGCGCTCGATCCCACTGATAGCGATACCCACGAGAGCAAAGGCGACACGCTCTTTGAACTCCTGCGGTATGAAGAGGCCCTCGCCGCCTTTGAGCAGGTGCTTGAACTCGACCCTACTAATGCCTCCTGTCATAACAGGAAAGGCAATGCGCTCTCTGAACTCAAACGGTATGAGGAAGCCCTTGTCGCGTATCAACAAGCGCTTGCATACGACTCCACCACTGCCTCCTATCACTACAATAAAGGGAATGCACTCTCTAGACTCGAGCGGTATGAGGAAGCCCTTGCCGCGTATGAACAGGCCATTGCGCTCGATCCCACCAAGGTCTCCTGCCATGCCAGTAAGGGAAACGCCCATTATGTGCTTAAGCAATACGAGAAAGCCCTCGCTGCCTTTGAGCAAGCTAGCCAACTCAATCCTACCGAGGCTTTGTACCACCATAGCAAGGGCAATACGCTTGCTGAACTCCAGCGGTATGAAGAGGCCGTCGCTAGCTATGAGCAGGCCCTTCACCTCGATCCCAACAGGGTCGCGTGTCACAATTATCAAGGCAACGCCCTTTATGCGCTCCAACGCTATGAAGAAGCCCTCGCCGCCTTTGAGCGGGCTATTGAACTCGATCCCACCAATGCCGTCTATCACAACAACAAGGGCAACGCCCTTTACACACTCCGGCGGTATGAGGAGGCCCTTGTTGCCTTTGAGCGAGCTATTGAACTCCATCCTACCAACGCCTTATATCATCATTTCAGAGGGAGTAGCCTCTCTGAACTCCAGCGGTATGAGGAGGCCCTTGCCGCCTTCGAGCAGGCGATTCAACTGGGACTCAATGATGTCATTATCTATAACACCAAAGCCCTTACCCTTCATCGGCTTCGACGCCTTGAGGAAGCCATCACCGCCTACGAGTATGCCATGCGCATTGACTCCAGCTATATTTACAATCACGTCGGCAAAGCTCTTGCCCTTCGTGACCTCAAACGATATGAGGAAGCGCTGACGGTTTTTGATCACGTGCTTCAATTAGACCCCAACAATGCACTGGCGCATAATGAGAGAGGAAAAGCGCTTCGCCTACTTGGGAGAACAACAGAAGCTGAAGCTGCCTTAGAAAAAGCACGCCAACTTGGCTATGGCACCTTGTGAAAATGCTTGATCCGCCAGAAGAGGAGGAAAGTGAGCAGCATCTCCAGAGGAAGGCAGAAATCGCTACCCGGCACGCTTCTACCTTTGCATTCAAACTGCTGGCTGCTTTGGATGAGGTAAATGAAGTCTACAACGCCATCACCTACTCAGATACGTTTTACTCTCGTAAGTTTTCTTCCCACGGAAAAGATTCATGCCAGGCAAGCCAGAACGAGGGGCCAACGGAAGCCAGTGGCGGAGACAAAGCGAGGCTGCTTACAGGCGGCGAGAAAAAAGAGGCCGACGCTCGACGCCAGCCCCTCGCGGGGGTAGAAGAATTAACCTGCGAAGACATGTGCCTTGCCCCCGGCCATCAGTGACCCGAAGCGATTGCCAGCAAGACGAATGCGATCAGGGGAAGCGAGAGGAGCAGCAGCACATACAACCACCAGATGCTCCGCGTGGGTTCCGATCCCTTACTCATCGCACTGCCCTTCCATATGCGACCCGCACCGCACGCACAACCCGGTCGACCTCGCCGTCTGTAAGCTGTTCGTGCATGGGCAGGCAGAGCAACCGCCCGACAACGGAGCGGGCCACCCTGATTTCCTCTACCCGGTTGGGAAGCTTTCCCTGTGCGTACAAGGGTTGATCGCAGATGAGGTGGGGATAGATGCGCTCCGTTTCAACGCCCCGTTCACGTAGCTGCTGTTCGAGGCGCTCCCGTTCTCTCGATGTGGGAAGCAACACCGGGTACTTATAGTAGACGTGCCTGCGACCCGGCGCTTCGAAGGGGAGTGTCAGCCCCTCAAGGTCGACCAGTCCATTGGTATAGGCCGCCGCAATCTGCCTGCGGCGCGTGATCCACTGCGCAAGATAGCCGAGCTGCAAAGAGATGACGGCCGCGTTGAACTCGCCCAGGCGGAACTTCCACCCGAACTGCTCGTGCCAGTAACGCTGCCCGCTCGCCCGGCCCTGGTCGCGACCGCCCCGTAGCAGGGGAAGCAGGTCGGGTTCGTGGGTAAAAATAGCTCCTGCGTCGTCGATGCCTCCCACAATCTTCCCACAATAAAAGGAGGTGCAGGCAAACAGGCTTTCGCTTCCCACATAATGCGTCAGCCCATCAGTTCCTAAATAGGTGGCCGATTGGCTCTGGCACATATCCTCGATGACGGCCACGCCCGCTTCCTGAGCCAAACGCAGCAGCGCCGCCATATCGGCTGGCTGGCCGTACAGGTGAACTGGCACGATGGCAATGGTGTGCGGGCTGAGGGCTTGCCTGACAGACTGGGGATCAAGGGTGAAGGTGTACGGGTCGATATCAGCGAAGACGATCTTTAGACCAGCCTCACTCGCAGCATACGCCGTAGTAATGTAGGAGAGCGGCGTGGTGATAATCTCATATGGCGGGGATGGCTGAGCGCTACGTCGCCCTTTGACATATTCGTATGCCAAGCGCAGGGCGGCGGTTCCGGAGCTGACCGCCAGCGCTTTTTTGATTCCCCACATTCCCTCGAGCTGGGCCTCCAATTGTGCGACGGCATTCGCCTGGACAAGCCTGCCCTGACGGTTGATGCGCCGAAAGGCGACAATCATTTCTGCTTCCAGTGCGATCATACGGCGTCCGATTCCTTCGGCGGCGACTGGCGGCGACTCATAGTCAATCCTCCAGGTCGGGATTACTCCTCCTTGTGTAGGCATGGACGGGTACCTCTTTCCTGATGCTGCTAGATGACCTGCTGACAACGAGAGGAGAAGGGGGACAGCAGCAGGCCGCACGAACACGATACAGCAGTGTAGAGCGCAATGCTGTGCATCTCCTCTACTGACAATTATGCGGAACAACGGAGCAATGCGGAAGAGAAGGATGGGGTAGGTTTGGGCGCGGACATGTCCTCTCAAAAATGGGGAGGAAAGTCCCCCTGGAAGGCCTGGAGGGAGGGAACGCTTTTCTCTCTCCTGAACGAGAAACAAGCATGTGCAAGCTGCCTGTTTGTCCGAAGGAGTGTCCTCAGCAGGAGAATCCGGAATCCACAAACAGGTTGTTCGAGCAGTATAGACGCTTCATGTGCTGCTCGTGACTCCTTATGGAGCGATACCCCTATGACCGGAGGGGCTGGGTCGGAGAAGAAGCAGATTCGCCTTCGGAGACACCCTCTTCAGGAACGTCTTCGAGCAGGATATACCCATAACGGTTCACGCGATAAATCTGGATGCCCACTTCGCTCCAGCGGAGCTTCTCGCGAATGTTATCGATATGGCGGTCTAGGTTGGCGCGAATCCAGGCATCCATCTGGCCAGCCTTCGAGTGCAAGACGGACTCCGCCAAAACCTCATCACGTACCGCCTCCCCCCGGAGCAATGCCTGAATTAACTTATATTCGGTCGGCGTGAGCCGAATATAGGCATGGTGGTCAATGAGCAGGGTCCTCGCTTCGTCCAGGCACTGGATGGTATGCCCGCCAAGCGACCAGGTGACAACCGCTCGAAATGCTTGCCTTCGTTGCTCAAGGGTCCCGTTCATCAAGACGCTTTCCTTTCTAGGAATAGACAGAGAAAAAGGACGGGCTTGGCGTACTCCCGGTGTCAGCGAGGCCTCCTGCCTGGCTCACCGCATTCGGCAGACAGCCATTCTCTATCCACCATCACGCTGGACAAGGCCAAAGTGGTACCGCTTCATACGGCGAAGCAACAAGACCGTTGGCTCCGTCGCTGCGCTTGCTCGCGTGTCGAGCGCAGGTGAACAGCCTGGCAAGCGCTCGCCGTTATACAAGAAAAAAATGCCAAACACCATCCCCTGACCTTGTGAACCCATCGAGAGCAAGATGCCAGAGACGTCATGCGTGCCGTTCAGGCACCGGACTTCGTGCAACAGCCGTGGTGCGCCAACACGATTCCCCAGGAGAACGGTGACAGATATCTCTATGTAGTATATCGAAAAGGAGAGTTATTTGTCAAATATGTGCTATACTACAAGAGAAAATCAGCAGGAGATTCGGCAGCGGACGGCAGACCGTGAGATCGATGCGCGTCGGTTCCGCTCCCCTTTCCAGAAAAGGTGCAGCAGCAAGCGCTCCACGAGCCAAAAAGGAGAGAGACCATGTCCAGGGTGGTTTTCCCCCCACAACTATATCCGGCGTTTGCGCCCTTACCGGCTCCTATGGCTGATCACCTACTCCTTCAGGAGCAACGGAAGTACCGCCGCCGTCCCTCAAAATGTCCACCGGTGAGCGTACTCATGCATACTGTCCTGGAGCGCATTGAGCAGGCGCGCCTGCTCGTCTATGAATACATGCATCCTTTCGTTTTGGCCGATAAAAAAAGACAAGCGCATGGGGAGGGCCGGGCCTTTCCATCCTCCGAGTGGGTATTGGAAACCCTGGCGCAATATGCCCCTCAGCACAAAAAATACGACCTGACCACGTTGGATTACTGGCAAAAAAAGGGGTTGCTCCGCCGGGAGAAGGCACGGGGATTGCTCGATGTGACCAGTGTGGCTGCCTTACTCATCACGCGCCTGGCTGAGGGGATGCATGAGCGCAATTGGTTACCCACTGCTCTCGCTCCGGAAGAGCCGTGGTGGTGGTGCTACAGCCAGGAACATCCGGCTGCCCACGTGCAACCCGTTCCTCTTCCTCTCCCCACTGTCCTCCCCACTTCTGCTGTCCTCTGGACCTGCTGGCAAGGAGCGATGTGGGAGCGGGAATGGCAGACCTTCGGAGATAACCAGGTCTACCGCTGGGCCAGTTCCCCTGGATTGGCGGAACTGCTACTGTGGGATCAACGGCTTCCAACGGAGATTCAAATACACCAGGCGCATCCACTCTTTGGCAGGCCAGCCGTGCAGCAGATCCTCCTGGAGGAAGCGCGGATAGTGGTACTGACCACCATTGTACAGAAAGGGGTCATCCTTCATGCAACAGGACAAGGGAACCTACTTTGTGAATCAAGAATTGATTGAAGAAATGGTCCGGCTCAAACGCCAGGCAACGCTCGTCACGAATGCGATGGGTGGTGTGCTGTCTGAGCAAGACGAGCGCACGCTCTCGCAAGTACGAGATGTCCTCGACCTAGCGTGTGGGCCAGGCGAGTGGGTCATGCGGGTTGCGGCTGAGTACCCTGACTGGCGTGTGACCGGAGTGGACAAAAGCCAGCGCATGATTGCATACGCTGCTGTACAGGCCGAGGCCGACGAGATTTCCAACGCCACGTTTCAGGTGATGGACATCACCCAACCGTTGGCTTTCCCACCGGATTCGTTCGATGTCGTCAACATTCGCTTCATTCTCGCATTCATGAAACGGGAACACTGGCCGCTCCTTCTCAAGGAATGCTGGCGTGTGCTGCGCCCCGGCGGTATCATCAGAATCACCGAACAGGAAAGTGGGTTCTCAAACGACCCACTGTACCAGCGCTACATCGACTTATGGGGCGATGCCTGGCGCAATGCCGGGCATGCTTTCTCGCATTCGCGTGCGTACATCGGGGTAACAGTCATGCTCAAGCCGCTTTTGAAGCAGCTTGGCTTTCTCAACGTACAACACCGTCCGGTGTCAATTGATCTGAGTTGTGGGGAGAGCATCCATCGACCCATGCTCGAAAATCTCATCGAAGCACTCCGGCTCGGTCGCCCATTTCTGCTGAAATGGGAGGTGGCCCCAGAGTACGTCCTGGACCAAATGTATGAAGCGATGCGAACGCTGATTGACAAGCCCACGTTCGCGGCATACTGGTTGCTCCAGGCAGTCTGGGGACAAAAGCCAGCAACACGGTGAGGAAGCAAGGATGCAGATCGGAATTGCGCTGCCTCACCTGGGGCAGGAAACAACACCGGCCTTCTTCGTCCAGATGGCACAAGAGGCTGAGCAGTTAGGCTACGCTTCGCTCTGGGTGGGTGAGCGACTACTCAGACCTCGGCATTACGTGCCATTTGGCTATCCACCCGGACCCATGCCTGACTACTTCAAGAGCAGCTTCGATCCCCTGGAAACGCTGGCGTTTGTCGCCGCGAAAACCACCCGGATCGCGCTCGGCACGAGCGTCATCGTCCCGTTCTTTCATACACCCGTCGTCCTCGCCCGCCGCTTTGCAACGCTGGATCACTTCAGTGGAGGACGTGTGATCGCTGGACTCGGCCAGGGGTGGCTGCAGGACGAATTTGACACAGCCAACGTGCCGCTGGGGCGCAGAGGAAACGGGATGGAGGACTATGTGGGGGCGCTGCGCGCCTGCTGGGGACCTGATCCCGTTCACTATGCGGGGCGCTTTTATACCATTGTCGAATCGGATATTGGTCCTAAACCACTTCAACCCGGAGGACCTCCTCTCCTCTTTGGCGTTGGGGCTCCTACCGCTCTCAAACGCGCCGCCCGCCTCGCTGACGGAATCAATCCCATTCTGGTAAATTGGAGATCGCTCCAGTGGACGATCCAGACCTATCGCGCGTTGGTGCGTGAGGAGAGCCGCAATCCGGATCAGATGCGGATCGTTGTGCGCTCAAACCATCCTGTCAGTCTCTCTCCCGTACCGGAGCCTCGCCCTCCACTCAGCGGCTCCGTTGAACAGATGCGCGAGGATGTACAGCGGCTCAGAGCGCTTGGTGTACATCACCTCTTTTTTGAACTGGTTTCGCTTCCGCCACCAGACCAGCTTCGAGTGCTGGGACAACTGCGGCGCATTGCTTCCTAAGTGTCCAACGTCCTCTCTTCTCGCCTCATAACGGGAATGGCAACCATGTGGACTGATAAGCTTGCGCGAGCCATTTGCGTTGGATATCTTCCTCGTCGTCACGGGCTGCTGTTCTTCTCAGCCCTCTTCGTACAGAAGCCTCCTTTTAAAAGAGTACCAGCCAGGCACTGAAGTATCCAGACTTCACTTGGAGCATGCCCAAATGTATAACACCACATACTCTGTGTTAACACAGGCAGGCGGGTAGTGCGGTAGTCGCGGGTAGTAATATTTCTGGCTTTTGATAACGAACCACTTTTTTTTCTTGTCCCTTTCTCACTTCTCAAAAAAGTACTCCAATTCCTTTCTAAGTTAGAATTACTACCCGCGACTACCGCACTACCCGCCGATTTGATGGAAAAGGAAGAACGCTTCATTCCCCTCTCTCAACGCTTGCGCTTTTTCCTTTCCTACGCAGGGGGTTAAGGCGAAATCAGCGACGTCTAGACATGGGAAAACAGAACAAGTCACTTATGGAGAACCATTCTTTTTGGAAACATCTGTTTCCAAAAAGAATACTATGAAAAGCGTGTACAGGGGTAATACACAGTGAGTCTCGCTGTAAAGCGGGAGAAGCCCTGTTTCACAAACGCTTCACACCGAGAAGCATCTATGGGAGAGGGGCATAAAGCAAGCGGGTCCACCCATGTCAGGCACTATGCTCCTGTGAGGTTTGGTTCAGGCGCTCGCGCAACTCGCGGTTCTCAATGGCGCGGAGAACATCGGCGATGGCACTCTGTGGTGCTGTACGAACAAACGCCTCCCAGGCTTGCCTGCCAGCGTCGAGGACGCGGCCACGTGAGTGGATGAGCGAGGGAAACGCGAGCAGGCCTCCACGTTCCAAAATCTGCTTGCGATCAGCGTGTCGTTGGCACCAGGCATGACCGTAGGTATCAGTGACCAGCTCTTGAGGTTCTGCTGCACTCAAAAGGCAATCGGGCGCTTCGCAGGTCCTGGGTACGGTTGTTCCCGGCAGCGAGAAGACCGGCTGTTGCCCTTGAGGATGGTATGCTCTGGTCTCCTTCAGTGCCTTTTCCTCGCTGGACGTGATAGTCGTGTCAGGTGCTGTTGCTGCTCGTTTTTCCTCCTCGCTGTTGGTCGCAGCACAGGCCTCTATCGGCTGTTTCCAGATAAGACGGATGGGTTTAGCCTCAGCCATCGGGTGACTGGTGACACTCCATAACTTTTGCTTCGCGTGGTCGTCATGGGTCTTGAGCAGGCGCACGTTCTCAGCCCCATAGGGGGTTCCCTGGCGTTTTTGGAGCGCGCGCCCCAGGCGGATGGAAAAGGCTTTGAGGTCCTTGGCGTCTTCGAGGGGAAGTCCAGCCAGCGGCTCCGGAAGAGTCGCGGCGAAGTCTTTGTCCTGCTGCAAGGCCTCGATCACCTGCGCCGTGGTATAGCACTTCATGCTATCGCCCAGCTTCTCCAGCCAGGCTTCCAGAAACCTGGCCCACTGTGGTCCTTCGGTATCGACTTCCTCGTAGAGCTGTGCCAAGTTGCCGAGAAATCCGTCGACGCCTGCGTGGGCGAGGATGCCGCCGATCACCTGCGCCCAGCCTGTAAAGTCCGCCAGGGAGGGAATGGCCTGCTGGGGTGCTGGCTGGCCCGCCACGAACCAGCCGCGCACTATTGTAAGCAGGGCCGCAATGATCTGGCCACGGTTCTCGCGCACGTATTTCAAGAGGGGGGAATAGGTAAACCCGCTGCGCAGCCAGGGCTGTGACACGCCCGCGTCCATGCGGATGCGGTAGCTGCGCCGTGGGATATCTCCACCCAACTGGATATTGTTTCCGTTGGCCATCATCATCACGCGTTGGGGCAGTTCGGGGCTTTGCATGGTGCCGAGCAGGCGGGCGTTCCAGGTATCGCTCGTGAGGAACGAGGCCAGCGTTGCCGAATAGAGCAAGCCCTCGACGTTATCGAGCGAGATCAGCATGTTGCCCTCGAGCAGTTGGGCAGTGAGCGTTTTGCGCCACTCGTTCTCGTCGCTCGGTGGGATGGTCGATGCCGCCGAACGGCCCTGCGCGACATACGCAACGAGCTTGGTCAGCAGGCCCTTGCCACTGCCTTGCTTGGTCGCATCGATGACGGCCAGGGGAGTTGGGCCGTAGAGCGACCGCGTGACCGTTGTCAGCAGGAGGCCAAAAGCGTTGGCAGCATCGGCACGGGATTCATAAGGGAACTCCGCCAGGTAACTCCAGGCATAGTCGCGAGCCTCCTCGATCTCCTGCGGCGTCGGCTGCTGTGGAATGGGAGGCAGCTTGAGGTCAGGATGTGGCAGGTAGAGCAGGCGCGTCTGCGCATCATAGCCGGGTTGGTCGAGGATTGTCCCGTCCTCGCGGATCACTGGCACCTCCGTTACCCCGCGTAGAGCTGGGAAGTTCCAGCGCGGCTGCGCGAGAATGTGGCGTGCGATGGCCAGCGGCGGGTAGGTCGGGACGTAGGTTTCCCTCCCTTGATGATAGCTGAGGAAGTTGGCCGCTCGGGTCAGTTCGTAGAGCAGGATGCTCTCGTTCAGGACCTCGATGAACGGGCGTCCCTCCTCCGTGACACGGCAGCGCACAAGCTTGCCGAGCCGGATGAAGATCATGGGCGGGGTGTTGGCGGTGTAGAGGGCCTGCAGCGCCTGCTCAGCGTCCTGTTCCAGGTTCCCGGACAGTAAGATGTCCGGCTTGGAAGAAACGTGGAGGTGCTGCTGTTGGCTCTGCTGGCGTTGTTCCTCTTTCAGCAGTTTATTGAAGGTGCGCTGTGAGAAGCCCGAGGCTTGCTTCATGCCCTGCTTGATCAAGGTGATGATCGTCGCCTGATCTTTGGTTTGCAGGCGCGCGAGGCGTGGAGCGAGGTCGTAGAGGGACGCACTGTTTTGCTCGCCAATCGCCGCTTCGACGAGAGGTTGTAGCTCTGCAAGCCGTTCAACTGCCGGTGTGGTGGCGGCTTGTAGGTCCAGCGGAATCGCCTCGTGGAGAGCTTTTTGCAACTCCTGGGGGTACTCCCTCATTCGCCGCTCGGCAAACAGACGCTGGTGCAGGTCGTTTGGGTCTTTGACACCGTGCGAGCGTTTGAGCGAGACCACGTAGGCCGCACCCCGATAGCCCAGTTCCCGCAAGCGCCTGGTAAGACCCTGGACGAACACGCGGCCAGCGTCCTGCGTCTTTCCCGGCTCTACCGGCTCCTGTACAATGTACAGGGTTTCGATGTCTTGCAGGTGCGCCGCCTGCAGCACGGCAGTGCTTGACACACCCGGAATACCGAGGGCCGGTATGCCATGAAGCCAGTGTGTCCAGCAATCGGACTCTCCCTCCACCAGCCAGAGGGTCTTCTGTGCGCGCGCCTCTTTCAGCTTCCACAACCCATACGGGATGAGCGGAGCCTCTGCGCCCTCCCAGTATGATCCCAGCTTGGCAGTCACAGCCGTGCGAATACGATTGCGAAGGTAGGGCGTCCCGTCCTCCAAAAAATAGGGGATTTTGACCAGTCCCTTGACCTGTCGGCCCTCCGGGTGGGTCCAGGTGTAGCCATCCTCAATCCCGAGGGACAGGAGCAGGCCTGGATGAATACATTTGTGAAGCGCCAGGTCGAGCAGATCGAGCTTACGCGGCGGCGAACTGCTTGGTTTTGGCGCGCGCCCACCAGCGTAGAGGTCGGCCTCACGAATGCCGAGTGCCTCACAGATATCGGCGCGCCGACAATTGACGAAGCATTGGATGCCGACATGCCCGTCGGTCTCGTCCTCCCAGAACTGGAGGGATTCCTCATGGTCGTCATGGACCGGGCAGCGCATGCGCCAGCCGCGCGAGAAAGGCTTGGCCTGCTGAACGCCCGGCAGGGCCAGGAAACGCTCGAGGGGACTCATCTGCGTCTTGGTCATGGCTCTGTCCCCCTCTCCTGTTCGTGTCCTGCCGGTTGGCTTTCGGCAGGACAGTCACGATTGGGAAACGCTTGTTTCCCAACAACGTTGTTTGTCCGTCTCCGCCAGTACGCCTTGCGAGAGCGAGATGAGGTGTTCGGATCATAGACCCGCTGGCAACGCTCGAGGGCCACGCGGATGCTTCCCTGGCCATAGGTTTCCCCACTGCGTGCTGGCTCGTGCCAGCGCTCAGGCCGGTAGAGTCCGGAGCGGCGGAAGAGTCGCTCCATTTGTGACGGGTCTTTGCGCGTCCAATAGGCAAGCAGGCCGAGCAGGGCTAGATCAGCGCGGCTCTGATCGATGCTGCCATCCGCGCGCCGGTACGCGCTGGCATCGCCCGCCCACAGCCGGGTGAACTTCGCCCCGCTTCCTCTTGCCCAGCTGGCCCGCTTGATGAGTTCCTCGTCGTCGAGCGCGAGAGCAGGCCCCGCTGGTGGCAGTGGCACGAGTGGCGGTGATGTGGTTGGGAAGAGTTCTCGATACAGGTGTGTCAGTGCTGCCTGGCGGCGCTCGATCGTGGTGGGTGTGCCAGCAAGGTGCTGGCCAGTCCAGGTAAAGAAGCGCTCCGCATCATAGAGTTCCACGCGGTCTTTGCGGTGCTGCAGCGGCGAAGCGCCCAGTTGCTGGGCAGTGGTACGCAGGCTCGCCTCAATGTAGATGTGGACGCCGGTTCCGCTTGGACTGTACTCGGTGTAGGAGGAGAGCAGGTGGATGATTCGCCAGGCCCAGGGTTCAATGGTGCCGGTGTACGGGTCGCGACAGTGATCGAGGTCGATGCCGCAGAAGGGATCGCTTGTGGCGAAGACGAAGCCCACGCCCTGGTAGTCGGGTGTCGCCTGAGCGCGGGCAAGCGCCACCGAGTACGAGGCCCAGGTGGCCGGGTTGTTCACGCTGGCCAGACGCTCTCGCAATGGGCGGTTCGCGTCGAGGTGCGGATTGAGCGGGGGTTTGGTCATGCGCTCGCCGCGTCGCACGTAACAGTAACAGACCCATTGGGGAAGCGTTGCAAGTTGGTCCAGCGCAGATGCCATAGTCCTCCTCGTGGTCACATACCCCTGCTGCCTCCAGCGGGCGGAATCCGCGCGGATGCGGCGTCTGCCTGTATTGTGTGGGCAGGGAGCGGTGTACGTCAACGGACGCTCTCCCCGAGTTTTTCTGCCCCATATGCTCCCCGTCCATACGCGCCAGACGGGCGGATTTTGCTGCTCCCGTCCTGTGCTGGAGCGCTGGCTGCTGTGCGTTGTATATCGCTGGTGGGCGTAGTTCTGCATAACGACCTCTTTGCCTCTCCGCTGGTGGGCGAGAGAGCGCTTCGATCTGGTGCTGCTGGTAGTATAGCGGGGAAGTGGCCTGGCTGTAAGACCCCCTACTATCCGCCGTTCACGCTCATTTTTTCCCCCGACCGCGACCGTAATTTCCCCCGACCGCGACCGTAATTTCCCCCGACCGCGACCGTATTCCCGTAGGAAATCCCCCCTAAATTTCCTATGAGAGAGGGACCCATCCCTGCTGTACAAGCAGTCGGCATTTTTTGAGGGGGAGAGGGGCGACCTCTTCGCGGGATTTTCCCCCGACCGCGACCGTATTGACCATATCGGGTATGTGGAACTGGTCTGCCTCGTGTCCTTGAGCGAGCGAAAGAGGCGCACGTGAGGCCAGTCGGGGGAAATTTCCCCCGACGACAGCCGTATGAGTCACAGATGCATGTCTTCAGGCCAGGTGCTGACGCGGTGTTCCTTCAGAGCATGATCTATGACCCCTCGTCTATTTGTTCGCTGTGCGGTGGGGGCAAGAACCGTGGCGGCTGCGCGGAGAGCATGGACTGGTACTGCTGCGCGATCTCCTGTGGCGGGAGGAGAATCCACTGCGAGGTGAGCCAAGCGTTGGTCCAGCGGGGCAGTGTCCGATCAGGCGGTGTGAGGCACAGTGGCTCGGCCCCCAAAATGCCCTTGAGGTACAACTGGTGCAGCGCGTCCTCGATGCGGGGGATAAAGCGGTAAGCATGCTTCTTGTCAATGCTGATCACGCTGTTTTCCAGCAGCTCCTGCATACTGATCGGCTCGGCGTAATTCGCCCGGCGCGCCTGTTCGCGCCAGCGCTCGGTGAGGTACAGGGCGATGCGCAACTCGTGCTGTTCGTCGTGGGGGTTGAGCTGGAAGATCCGCTGCTCAACCGCTGCCAGGAAGTACACGCCCTGATCTTCGTAGGCGTTGATCCAGTCACCGGCGCTCACAAATAATCCAGCCAACTCTCTGCCGCGCCGCGTCTTGCGGTGGACGGTACTGTAGCGTAGGTATGGTCCCTCGATGGTGAACTGCTGCCACTTGCCGCGCACGTGGATACTGCACTCACCGCTCACATAGCACTGCTGCAGGAGCGCCAGGTCGAGCAGGATGGCCTGCTTGTCTTCCGGGCGGTACCCCACCGTATAGCGGATCTCCTCTGTTCCCGAGGAGACCGGGATGCTGCGCTTTTTGAAGCCGCGCATGGCGAGGATCTCATCGAGTTTGACGGCGGCAGCGCCATTTTTCGCTAGGTGCTGCTCGTAGCGGCGCTGATGCCATAGGGCAAGCGCGATGCGCGCAGTGAGGACGGTGGAGGCACTGAATTCCCGGATGGTGGAGAGGGCCTCCTCGACAGGCAGCGGATGGCTCTGGTCACCCAGGTGAATCTGCAACTGGTTCGATGCCGTATAGGCCAGGAAATCCTCCTGTACATGCCAGCCCTCTGGGGGAGCTAGCACCGCCTCGCGCACGGCACGGTCGGGCTGGTAGTTGAGGATCAGCAGCGTCTCCTGGTCGATCGGGCCGGGAGAGGGGATGCGTGAGAGGATCGCGAGCTGTTCCTGCTGGGAGGCGATTGGCTCGATGCCCGGCAGCGGTTGCTGGTCTTGCGGTTCGCCGCCCGTCGGTACTGGTGTCGTCTTGTTCTTCTTCTGCTGCTGCTTCATGCGACTCACAGTCCTTTCCTTGTGTCGTCGTTGTGCCTGGCCACTGTCCTTCCGGAAGCAAGACATGCATACCTCTGCTTTCCAGTACGTACAGGTGGCCGTTCTGTAACGTCCTTGTTCTCTGCTGCACGTGCCTACTTCAATGAACCTTACTTCACCATCGTTCCCGCATACCATGCCACGGGATCAGGCTGCTCCTCTGCTTGTAACGCACCGTGCGTCTTGCTGCTTTTTGCTTTTTGGGAAACATATGTTTCCCAAGTGCTGAGCAACAGGAGCAAAGCGGACGGCTGTCCTGGTAGGCTCCCTGAAGGAGGCTTCTGGTCGGTGTGGAACAGACAGCGTTGTGCTGCCTGCTTTCCACAGGTATTGCCAGGGGCCGCTCGGTCTTGCTGATCGGCTATGGGGCGGCTGGATGCCTCTGGAAACGGCGATGCTCGGCCTCAGCCGGGTGCTACAGGATTCATCGGTCATCTGATGGCCGCTCTTGAATCCGCAAGTCTTCGGGCCACTCTTCCGGATTCGCGCCCTTCCACTGCTTTGCCTTTTGCTCTTTTGCCCAGACTGATCCGAACTGTTTGAAATGGAACTTGACCTGATGCGCCCGGCACTCGTCACGCAGGCTCCTGGCCCAGTCGGGATGCATCGGTCGTGCGTGTTTGCCTGATTCGCCCCCAACAATTACCCATCCAATGCGGTCGATCCACGGTGAAAGGTCGAGCGGGCCAAGAAGCGGCTCCGCGCTCACAAAGAGCTGGCGTGCTGGCAGTGGCACCTGGGTTAAGAGTGGCAGGCGCTGCTCTGCCGTCTCCTGATTCTCGGCAGAGACACCAATGAACACATGGGGGAAATGCGTGGCGTTGAGATCCCGCAGTCCGTCTGGTGGGTTCTCCTGCAGGAGGTTCAGCAGGCGCTCAGGTCGCTTGGTCAGTACATAGTAGGTGTGCCACGCATAGTTCCACATGGCGCTGAAGACGCGACCGATGAATTCGCTTGGGACATCCTCGTGGAACAAATCGCTCTGCGAGCAGACGAACACATCACGGCGTCCCTTCCAGTGTGCCGGATCGTTCAAGCGCTCTGGAAGGGTCTTGACCGTTCCGGTCCAGTTCAGGATGCCGTTGGCCTGCTTGATGACCAACCCGCTGTAGATGTCGCTGATCTTTGGGTTGGGATTGCGTTCCATACGCCTGGCATCACGCATGGCGTAGCAACCGTAGCAGCCAGATGAGACTTTGTCGCAGCCGACCGTGACGGGCCAGGTGGTATCAGCCCAGGAAATGTGTGTTTTATCTGACATCGGGTTCTCTCCTTTGCTTTTCTTTCATTTGACGACAGCCCTGAGGCTGTCAAACTGCGCTTGTATCTCGTTCCAGAACTCATCGGGCGATGCATTTCTTCGTGTCGATGCTGTATCCACCATAGGCTGCTTCTCTTGCTACAGAATCAATTGATCTTTTCAGCTTCTTCGTCTCTACTGGTCCTGGCGTCGAGGCGGGCCAGGGGTTGCTCCGTTGGTAGGAGACTGCAAAGCTAATGAGTAGAGTGCGAGCATATGCGTGGTCATGACTACATCTCCTGCCTTTCGGCGTCCAGCCGAGCCTGCACCTCTGCCCAAAGGCACCCGGGAGGCGTCCATTGCCAGATGCCGAGCGCCCCACGCGCAGGCAAAGGCTTCTGTAAGCGGAAGACCTGGGAGAAGTGCCAGGCAAAGCGGCCAGGCGCATAATTCCCGTAGGTACGCTCCGGTTCGCCTACGTCAAAGTCTGGAGTGATGCACTCCACCTTCTCTAACCAGGTAACCGCAACAACACAGCCCAGAGGAAGATTCCAGGCGTTATGTAAGGCTCCAAAGGTCCAGGTATAGCCTGCTGCCTCCAGCGCCCGGCAAAAGGGATCTTCATAACAGAGCGCCTCAGCTCCAGAGGGAAGCGTTTTCGCGATATGGATTGCCAACGGCCCCCGATAGGTCGTCGACCAGGACCGCGTCTCAATGCGCTTCGCACCAGCAGCGACAAGTGAACCCCAGGGATCTGTGAACGTAAGGGCCGGAATCGTATCCCGTCGCAGCAGGGCAACGAGAAGGGGAATGCTGGTCTCTCGCGCTTGCGTGGTAGGCTCTCTATTTGGGGTAGACATCATCATGGTGTTACACCTCCCTCATCTCTGCTTCGAGCTAAAGCCCATTCCCGGCCGCTTCTTGGCTGGTGGCGGAGCGCACCGCTCCGGTTGGGCAGCAATGGCGCGTCCTTTGAGTAACGTCTCATGCGCCCACAACAGGTCTGCCCGCGATACCCACGCGTGGTTCTCCTCCAGCGCGTGAATGGCCCCCAGCAGGCAGACCTCACGAATGTGACTCCCCGTCTGCTTGAGCAGCGCTCCCGCCACCGGGGCATGTTCCTCCTCTGAGTATGCCGCCCCCAGGAATCGCTGGAGGAAGCGCATCACCAGGTCCTCGCGTTCCACCAGGCCCACCTCGATCAACAGGTCAATACGACCAGGCCGATCTTTGATACGGGGGTCGATCCTCTCCGGCGCGTTGCTGGAGGCCAGCAGGAGCGTTCCCGCCGGGTTATCCGGGGTCGCGACTCCATCGAGAGTATTGAGGACCCGCTGAGGATCTTCCGCATCGCTGACGAACTGCTCAAAGTCCTCGACCACGATCAAGGTGGGCAGGCGACTTTCTGCCGCGCTTGACAAGGCGTGCGCCAGCAACTCCCAGGAGCGGTCCGCTTTTTTGGCAGCAAAGACGTAGAACACATGCCCGCCCTGCTGGATGTGATACGCCGCTTCCGCTTTGAGCAGCGTGGTTTTTCCTGTGCCTGGCGGGCCAACCAACAGCACTTTGCGTATCCGTGGGACGCCAAAGGAGGCATAGCGGGCGAGTACCTCAGGCGAGAAGATGCGTCGTTGGGCCGCGACTTGCTCCAGGATTTCCTCTGGCAGGATCACGTCGGTGAAGGTCGCCCTCTTGATAGCCTCAGCGAGTTCATCCCCATCACCCAGTACCTCAATCTGTCCCTTCCTCCTACGATGGAGCAACCCGTGGTGAACCTCTCGCAACGACTCCAGCAACGCCAGCCACTCATTCTGTCGCCCATCTGGAACAGCGGTGATCGTCACCGCGTCTCCATCGTCATCAGGCACAAGCATCACGGCGAGCGCCGTCCAGCCCGAGGTGAAGTCGTAGCGGTACCATCCCGCACAGGCATCAGGAACGGCCTTGCGATCATACACAGAGGCGTCGCGTATCAAGTCTGGCTTACGCAGCGGGCCAGAAAGCGGGACAGCCGCCATCCCGCGAGCATAAGCGGGAGGTTCCAAGCGCTCCCAACGCTCAATCTGTCCCATACGCGCCCGCTTGCGCCGTTGTCCCCGCTCGACCACTTTGTCCAGCAGGAGCGCGTGATGCTGCCAGTGCCTGCCATACTTCGAGCCTAAAAAGAGCAGCGGCGGTGGCCCAAGCTCAAGCTCGTACCAGAGACGCAAGAGGACTGTAGCGGCAAACTCGATGGATGAGACCTGGAGAAAGCGATTCACTTCTTCACCTGGCGTAAACAGCCCATGCTGCTCATTGAACAATAAAGGTCGCAGTTCTGTCCGTTCGAGCATACTTTCCATAGTTCTTCCTTTCTAACATTCATTGATATCTTTCTTTCGGTCCTGTCTGGACAGACAAGCACTTCTCGTTCGTGGCCCTACGCTTCCCTATGGAAATACAGGGAAGACCCTTGACTTGGCTCGTTTACGCGGTCAAGTCGGAGCGAACCCGGGCAATCTGAGATCTGTCTGCAGTGCGGCGATCTGCTTTTTGAGCAGGGCGACTTCGCGCTTCACAAGCTCCCACTGGGAACTCATCTGGCGAATGGCAGCACAGACCGCGCTGACTGCTGTTGTACAGCGGCTGCGTAGCTCTGTCCCATCAACGCGCCAGTGGTAGCCATTCGGCTCTTCCCAGACACTGATACCCGCCTCCTGCACCTCTTCGAGCAGCGCGTCTGTGCTGGTTATTTGATACCCACATCGATAGCAAAAGAGCTGTTCTTGCAGTTCGATGCCCCGGTCGTACTCAGCATGATGGCGGGGACAGAGGCAGATGAACTGCTGCTTCGCCACTTGTTTGTTGCCAACATGACAGCCGTGCAGGTGCATGACCGACCAGCTATCTGGTTCGCCATGTCGCCCCTTCTTGCGCCGCAGTTGCCCCTGGCGGGCAGCGCACCGTTTCCCATTCGGATGAACCCATTCACATTGCCAGCCCGCAGCCTCTTTGCACGCACGTTTCGCCTCGCGCAACTTGCGCTTGTAGTGTGGATCTGTCTGCCTGGTCGCGGGATCGAGGTCGACTTCTATCATCGTCTCCCGCTCCTCTGATCCTGCTGCCTATGCCCAGCAGTTCCTGACGGTATTAGCTGGCTCTCGGTGGGCAAACGGGTACTTGAGAACAAAGGGATTTGAAGCATCTGACTCGTCCATCCGAGCAAAAACATGGCTCGCCACTCATTGGTGATCTTGGCCGTGATCGTGCGTGGCCGGTATCTTGGCAGAGCAAAATAGGCGTCCATCATCTCGTTGAGGCCCTCTCCACTAGGCAAGCCTACATCCTGACCATAGTGCTGCGCGAGCGCCTGGTAAGCTGTCTCTCCAGCTTGGTAGCCCAGTTCCGTCCCTACACGATGTCTGACAATGGAGATCTGGAGTGGCCCCCACAATGCCACCGAATCGCGCAGCTGCAGGTCCGGCGAGGTGAGCTTGCCTAGTTTATTGGTCGGCTGCGTATCGAGACCCATCTGCGTACTTCCTTCCCTCTCATCCAGGATTCCATTGTCCTTTTCAGCGTTTTCATCTCTACGCTTCTTGTCAAGAAAAGCGGCAGGAGGCCTGAGCTTACTTTCCGGTGATAGGACACGGCAAGTCGGGATCGTCATCTTGCCGAGTCTGGAGCTTTCTGCTTTCTGCCCAATCCTCATAGATGGCTGCGATGGCTTCCAACAGCGTCCGTGCAGCAGCGTGATAGAGTTGGACCCGCTCCTGCAGCGTGGTCGGCACCGCAGTCATCTGTTCAATGTCAAGCAGGGGAAGCACCTGACCACCCTGGATGAGGGCAATACAGTTGAGACCCTTGAGGACAGAAGCTGCCTCATTAGTCAGAGGAATGAGAGTTGCCTCACTTGTTTGCTCTTCTTCCCCACAGCCACACAAGATATCCGCGAGTTCGGCATCGAGTCGGTTGCACACTCCATCCTGGTACTGCTTGGCAATGTCGGGATGTGTGAATACGGGTAGCTCGACGGGCGCAATCACCTGCGCGAGCAGATGCTCTGCCACCTGATAAGAACCTGATTCTTGATCCATGGTCTTTCCTCTCGTTTTTGCTGCATGCGTCCAAGAAAAAGCTGTTGTTCGCGGCGCTATCGCGTCGTGGTGATGCGATGAAGTATCGTTCGGCAACCCTGTACGAACCGTTCGCCCTCCTGTAGCTGGCCCTCCTGATACGCGACACACGCGACATTGAGTGCATCGCAGCTCTCTCGCAGGGCAGCGAGCAGGGTGTCTTTGGAAAGGCGCGTTGTCCAGAGGTGTTGTGCCAGCGCCTCTGGGGAAAGCGGCCTGATCGCCAGAATGATCTGGCGCAGCTCCGCTTCTCCTTGCATAAGCAAGGAGAGCTCCAGTTGCTGCATGCGCTGCAAAGCAGACAACAGGTCGTTGAAACGCTGAAGGGTTATGGCAGGCGTGCCTGCATGATTCGTGGACTGGTTATGTGCTGACATTAGGAAAACCTTTCCGCTCGTCATACTATCGTTCAACAAGAGAAGCGTGTTTAGGGTCGCAGGTTGCCTGACCACCAGACCTGGAGTTCGTGCTGCAACCCGCTGATATACACCTGTTCGTTGTTTCCATCACTGCTAGGGGCATAGACAGGAATCGCCTGCTCGATAGTGAGACAGGGATGTCCAGCAATCGGGATCGTCACGTCACCATAGACATAGCCGTACAGGATGAGCCGGTACCAGTGGTTAAAGCCATCCTCCCAGCTCCACATCTGGGCGTAGCCGCCGCGCTCAGGGTCGATACAGGGTCGGTCGGAGATGCAGCGTTCGTTGCCCAGGCTCAGCGTCTTTCTTGCCTCACCGGTTGTCCCGAAGAGGCTCTCATGCATAAAGAAGGCGAGCGCGAACGCCGGATCAATCCCGTACTTCACGCCCAGGTCGTAGAGCGCCTGGCCCTTACCTGCAGCCGGAGAGCCGTAACTGGCCAGCACACGATTGATGAAGGCGGCGGTCAGCGTGGGCTTTCCCACGAAGCTGTATGCGCCAGGCTTGAGGAGAGCAGCGTAGCCTGCCCACCACTGCAAAAACTGCGTGCGGGAGAGAACCCGTCGGTTGTAGCGCGAGGAGTCGGCCAAATACACCCTCGTGCTATCTCCCCCAACCACGACCAGCAGATGTCCGCCGTCGTACTTGTAGGGTGGCCAGTCCACAATCACCGGACTGCCGCTGTTGGCGGTCGCGATGACCTGATCGAGGGTGGCATTGGTTGACCAGGCAGTCGTGAATCCAAACCGCGCCGCAGTGCGCGCAATCCCCTGGTTATCCAGCAACCCCGACTGGGGCGTAATCGCGTGGGCTACCACTTCCTGCTGCAACACATCGCTGATGTGGAAATGATAGCCATACGCGTTGATGACCTCGGTCAAAGAAGCGGCAGAGCAGGCGCTATAGGCCCAAGTGGAACACTCTGTCTGACTAGTGTATTGACTGCAATCTAACTGGCTGATGCGCTGGAGGCTATGTGACGCGTTCTGGCTCACGGACACCGCATTGATCACCGGCGTACTTTTGACCATCGGATGAGCCTGCGTAGTTGCCGACGTCGTCGGGATACCCATTTGAGCTGATAGGGCAGTGTAGGAAGCTGTGAAGGTGGACGCCGGGGCATGTGCTGCGAGAGTAGCAACCAGGACAAGCAGGCCGAAGCCAAGTAGCATCAGCGGAAATAGGGACCTCTGGGCGCGTATGGGTCCTGACCCTGCAACCGTCTGCCCTGTGAGGGCTACCGTGCGTGTACTCATAAACTCGTTCTCTTTCTCTCTCTAGAATGTGGGCGCTCTGTAGACCGCGATCCTCAGCCCTCTGTAGAGGGTTGTAAAAAATCACATCACATGAACTGTTCGGCGGCTTGCAGAAGAGCGGCTTGACGTGCCCGCTCTTCCGCGCTGAGTTCCTGGGTCGGTGCTGGTGTTGCTGGTAATGACTGCATCGGTTGGCCCGCCACAGCGGAGATGGCTGCCGCGAATGGATTGGGCTTGCCATTGATCGCATCCGACCAGTCGGCCAGAATCACGCGCGATGCCTTGCCCAGAGACAGGCCCCGATTTTTTGCCCACTCCAGGAGGGTGAGATGCATCTCTGACCCCTCGTCCATCACAAACTGGACCTGTTTTTGTCCCGGTTTGAGCGTTGGCATGGCACCTACCTCCTTCGCTCCCACATGGTCGGTTTGAGGACCGTCTGCTGTGCCACCAGTTCGTGCATGTAGGCCGCGTTGAGATACTCGGCCTCTTGTGGCAGGTACAGGTCATGCAACACGCCATTTTCCAGCTCACTGTCGCCTGGAATCCCATATTTGAGCGGCTCATAGAAGATGTAACCACCGCCACCGTAGATCGTGGCCGTATCGAGGTTTGAGCCGATTTCCGCGCCCTCTTTGTTGAGGGTTGCGCGGATGAACTTTGCCAGCGCTCGCGCCATAGTCGTGACCTTGCGGGTGATGATCTCCCGTTGGGCATCGCCATCGAGATAGCCGTCCGGGGTACCCTTGGCGACCTTCAGACGTGGCAGTCGTATCCCAGCAGTGTAGGCTTTGAGCATGATGCGCACTTCTTCGACCTCCAGGACGCGCCCGTAGTCCGTGCTGATCTCGCTAATGATGTTCTCGATCACCTGTCGCACGCCGTAGGTGCGCCCGACGGAGTCGCGGGAAACGAGCTTGAAGCCGCTTGCGAAGATGATCTCAGTCGTGCGGTCTCCCACGTCGATGCTGACATTGTTGCCGCTTGGGCTGCCATAGCGCGTAATGGCCGCGAAGCCTTCCGGGACCACTGTTCCCACCCGCAAGTCGAGTTCGTGGTAGACCTCGTTGACATAGCAGTAATAGAGGCCGTCGAGGTTGGCGATCGCGCGCTCTTTGCGCTCCTGCGAGTAAAGGGTAAAGGGCATGCAGATGTTGAGGCGAATCTCCGCACGAACGTCGGGGATGATCGCTCCGAGGCCGGTGGCGGCGACGATCTTGATGTGTTCTCCCCAGTAGCGATCGGGATCACCTTTCGCATCGGTCGGGTGTTCCCCCTCCAGGTCGGCCAGCGAGCCAACCAGGTGTTCATAGGCGCTGCCCTGCATCCGCAGCACAAACTCACCCGCGGTCAGTGCAGACGCAGGTCTCCCCTTCGGGGCATTGCGCCCGTTGGCAATAGTCTCCAGCAGCTTTTCCCCCGTGTCTACGACACTTGGGAAGGAGAGCCGGAAAATGGGGCCGCGCTCGCTGCGGTCTTTGGTGATGGCTTTGACCGGTTGGGCGTAAATGGTGGTGATGCCGCTGCCCATGTCGAGCGAGGCCTCCCACCAGGTCGCCCAGCCAAGCCAGGTGGACAGATCGATTTTCTGTCCGGTGAGATCCACAATGTTCGATGTCATGATGCTCATGAGAAAAAGTCCCTTTCTTTAGGAAGGGGAGTGACTCTACCTGCACTCATCCCTTGCTCTACCTAGTGGCGTTGCTTGCGCCCGTTTTTCTGAGAATCGCGCCCGTTTTCTGCAAAGCTCCCCCTGTTCTCTACCCAATGGGTAGGATCAGGTTCCCCCAGGCCTGAGTTGCTGAGCAACAAGTATGGTGAGGCCTGAAGGCTGGGAATCTTCAAGTAGAGAGTCGTCCCCGGTACTCGGCCTCGCGTTTGCCTTCGTGCGTGACAAAAACCGGGGTGGCAAAGGCGATGCTGAAGTCACTGCCGACGTCGATCCCGACCTCCCAGTAGCTGGCCTGCTCGACCAGGAGGGAAGGCATCTGTCTTGCAACTGCTGCTGGAAGGGTGTTGGTTCCGTTGAGTGTAGCCATAAATACGGTGCCTTTCTAGCATAATGCCGGTGCAATGGTGAAACAGGACGCACATGCCTGCTCACCGGTGAGCAGGGTACCTATTAGGTCCCTCATCGGGAGCCGAACGACATCCCTCTCGCTCCACCTGTGCTGCTGGCGCGTGCTTGATGGTTGGGAGGATACCCAGTGGGTCCCTGGAAACAACCCGTTGGATACCCGACGAGTGCAAGGCCTTCTCGGCAAGTCGGTCGCCTTGTCTGCTCTGGGGGTCCGGCAGTGGTGTCGCTGCCAGGGTTGCGAGCAGGCGGCGCGTGAAGCAGTCGGCACAGAGGCTCCAGCCGTCCTGCGCGAGCTGGTGGCGCACGCGCTCGGTGATAAGGGCGATCTCCTCCTCGCCGGGGTTCCAGGTATACAGCACCGCGCCCTCGCCGTCCTCCCTGAGCAGGAAGAGACAGAGAACGGCGGCCAGGGCCAGGCCGAGCGCCATTCCAAAGCACAGGTACAGGACGTTGTTGGCGATGGCCAGTGCGTCAGCGGCAGTGGAGAGTGGCGGCATATCCGGTACCCCTTTCTTGTGTGCTGATGAGCGAGTGCTGCCATCGTTATTGGTCGAGTGCAGGCCCAAGGACAAAGCCTGGCTTGGGTCGCAGATTGAGCAGCGTGAATGTCAGCGTGGGCCGCATATCGAAGTGCCAGAAGTCGGGCAGTCCTGTCAGGTGGATCAGGATATTGCCGGTCCCCGGCGCAACTGCAAGGGTGATAGCAATATTATCCAAGTCTCCCCACATTTTGGGCGAGAGCGCGGGCAGGGTATAGGTGGTGATATGCGTAAAGTCGCCGCTGGGCGCGACCTGGATCAGGATGTGGCCATGGAGGTTCATGGCGAACAGGTGTGTGGGATGGTCCGCCGTATCTTGCTCGCCGACCACCGCCTCCAGGTGGAAACTCGGCGTGGGACCGTAGCTCAGCCGGTTGTAGGCCAGCACGCCAAAGGTGTAGACCCAGAATACCACCATGTACAAGAGGATTACGGCCAGTAAGGTCCCACTTACCGGAAACCACCAACTGGGGCCAGATCGTAGCGGCTCAGTGCTACGCCGGGTTCGCTGCGAGCGGCCTCTCCCAAACGAGGAGGAAGAGGAACCTGCTGGCTGGTCCTCGGTGGTGCGTGGTGTTTGTGCCTGCAGCCGCCGCGCGCGTTCGGCCACCGGATACCGCACTGGTTGCTCCCAGAACGTGGTAACATCCCCCTGTGGCGGAGCCTCGTCATCAACCTTGTCGGCCGTGACCTCTTCGAGGTCATCAGCCGGAGGCAGGGGCGTGCGCTCTTTGAGCGTCAGCGGCTGTGGGTTGGATCGTGCGTCAGCCGGGCGATGCGCCCGCTGGGCTACAGGACCGCCGAGGGCCTCAAGCTGCTCGGCAGCGTTTGAGCCGGGAATACCATTGGTGCGTCGTACTGCTGTGTTCGCCATAGCTAACTGGTCCTTTCTGTTGGTGCTGCCCGCACACGATAAAGGGTGCGGAGCATACTCATCCAGCAGAGCGGTGGGCGTGCTACAATACAATCGCCCTGCTGGTTCACTTGAACAAGGGCTTGCCGGGAGGTGACACTCTTGGTCGGGATGACACCTCCCGGACACCGCTCTTCCCTCTCCACCTCGCTTGTTCGGTGTGTGTTTGTGTTGTACTCCTCAGCGTTTCGATCTTCGATACTCTTTTCGACCGGCTACCAGGTGGGACAACGCCTGCATCACAGCGTAATCCAGCCTCGGCGCAGCGCCGTAACCACCGCTGAGGTACGGTCAGGCACGTGGAGCTTCCGATAGACCTGCTCCAGGTGATTTTTGACGGTGTAGTGGCTGATACCGAGCAATCGGGCCACCTGGACATTGGTACCTCCTTGGGCAATGAGCTGGAGGACTGCTCGTTCCCGCGCAGAGAGCTGTACGTCATGCTCAGTACTGATACGCTGCTTCTTTCCTTTCTCTTTAGCAGGAAGATCAGCCTCAGCAAGACGTGCAGCGAGTAGAGCCTCCTGCCGCAGATGAGCGAGGCGTTCACGCCGGGCAGCTTGGATCGGAAGGACATCGCCCGTGATTAGGCATTCTCCCTGCGCTATCTGACGTATTAGTGCGAGGAGTTCGTCTTCCGAGATGGATGGATCGACATAAGCCGTAGCTCCATGCAACAGAAACTGGAAGAGTGTTTCCTCGTCTCCCTCAACAGGAGCAAAGACTAGCATGCCCTGCACGTCGAGTTGGCGGAGCTGCTGCACGAGTTCTAAGGCTGAGGTGAGGCCACCATCCAGCAGCACCACATCTGGCTGCTCTCTCTGCGCCAGCAACAGCGTTTCCTCTTGAGAGGTCGCTTCTCCCACCAGGCGGCACTCGGACTGCTGGACCAGAAAGAAGTGTAGGCCTAAGCAGAACAGCGGGCATCCATGTGCAACGAGGACGCCGATGGTTTTGAGCTTTTCGTCACCGACGACTGGAGAGGGCTGCTGCATATGCCTAGCTGCCAACGTAGCTGCCATCAACGCACTCCTTTTGCTTTTCTAGTCTGTCTCGCTAGCTGGCCGTATCTGTTCCTGCTCCGGTACAGCCAAATCCGTCTGAAAGGTGGTGATTTAACAAGCTAGCGAAGCGGGTACAAATCGCTTTGTTTTACACCACCTAAAAGGCAGTGTATCAAAGGAAAATGGGAGTATCATGGTGGTTTTCTATCAATTAAATAATCGTTAGGATAGTTGATGATAGAGGGAAACATCAAAATGAATTACAAAAGACAGAAGATATCAGAGTACAAGCTATATACCTGCTTTGCCTCATAAGCCATGCAACTGAGTATTTCAACTGAAATACTCTATCAAATGTACTGAGTTCCCATCTGATAAAAAAACATCAAAATACCATCACCTCACCATGCTATACTCCTGCATATCGGTGATATGAGGAAGAGTTCGAACTCTTAGAAAATCAGCCATGTATACATAGAAGATTGTAGGGTTTATATCTCCCTGTTTTGTATGCGATCTCAGTGATCTGTTATACTGTCTGAGAGTACTATAAGGAGCTTTTCCCAAGAAAGACATTGCGTGTGGTGTACTCAAACTTGCACACGCGAGGAGATTCGAAGTGACAGTACTCATTGGAGTCGAAACACAGATGATAGAAATTTACCTGCCGAAAGTATTTCCAACGATGAGCGAACCAGATAAACTCATCATTGAACAATGGTATGTTCGGGTGAATGACATCGTGCAGCCAGGAGATCTGCTCCTCGAAGTCGAGGCACCTGTAGGACTGATTGATATCCCCGCCCCACCAGAGATTTCGATACCACATAGGGTTGTGTCGATCAATAAGCTACAGGGAGAGTCTGTTCGACTTGGAGATCTGCTCATTGTACTAGAGCCAGCAACAACGATCTCAAAATAGGCGAGACACAAAAAAAGGGAAACCTCCTTCACTATCGAGAAGGTTTCCCTTTTTTAATTGAGACTATACGGGGCTACTTACTCGGGCCTTCACCCCCGTCGTCATCGTCTTCCAAGCCACTCTCTTCGTCATCCCTTTTCAAGGCCAAGAGCGGCGACGGGTGTGAGGTTTTCCACCAGTCACGATCGAGCATGGGTTACGTTTCCTCCATTCCTTTAACTGTAGGATCAATCATCTCTGTACCCGCTGCTCAAAGCATACACAATTACGAACGTTTTTTCAATACTCTGCACAGGCTATTCATCACTTAATTGAGCTGCAAGGCTCTCTAATCTGGTCCTCAGTGCTATTTTCTGATGTGGCATAGCGGTATCCAATATGTTTAATTCCTTAAGGTCAGCCATCTGTTCCAAGGCGAAACAGCCCGCCATCAAGCATTCAAAACTGGTACCTCTTTGCAGCTCCTGTGTGACGGCAAGATAGCCTGCCAAGTAGTGAGCGTCTTTCGTGGAGCAGAGCCGTTCGGCCGTCAAATCAGGCACACCTCGAAAGGTCCTTAAGCAGCGGTCCTGTGCCATTTGTCTCGCATCTTCCAGCGCCACGGAACTTACTTTTCCAGCAAGTACACCTCTGATGAAGAAAACCTTCTCCAGGAAGGAATAGAGACGTATAAACGTGAAAGGCCGGGAGACGATTCCAGAGGCAAGACCAGTTGCAAGGGTTCCTAACCACAATTTAGAGAGGTCATTTGTAGCTTCACGCTTCCCATTCGACTTCCTTGATTGTCGATCTACTTCAGTTTCGTACCAGATTGCCAGGCCCTCATCTGTCAACATCGAATGTTTGGTCCCGGATGAAAGTAAAGCCAGCACAGATTTTCTGCCTGCGCTCGATCGAAACACATGTACCTCTATTTCATGTGCAAGGAGCTGGAGTACTTTTGCAAGAGTCAAGGGCTTTGTTGGTAAATAAACCGTTTGTAAATCAAGCTCAACACGTGCGTGGCTTGTTGTGCCATCAAGCGCAACCTTCCACTCATCAAATTGATACAGCTCAAATATACGCTCAAAGAAACGCTTCACTGCTGATGCCGGAACCTTTTTCCAGACCAGTGGGTCTGGCTCGGCCAAACATTCGCCTTCTTCGTCTTTCACAGCATACGATGAAACTACATTCCACTGCCGTATCTGCGTATAAAGCTCTGCACTCAGCTCTCTTGTCTCAGCACACTCCATACCACGCTTTAACATCTGGAGAAGCTGCTGTAAGGTGATCTCCATCTCTCTAGGACTAGGCGCTGGGTAAAGTTGCCTCATATGCAGCTGGTAGGCCACATTATCTTGTGTGTATGTTGCTTTAGCAAGAGACAGATCGTCAATATGCCCGTCGATCGCGCCGACATAGAATCGACGAATGAGGACATTTGGTTCCTGAGCAAGGACATCGTTTTTCAGCTTCTGAAGGCCGACCAGACGCTCCTCGATCTCATCGATAAGAATGAGTGGGTAAGTAAAACGAGGTTCTCGCCCCTCGGCTAAAGCCTCCCTGATCTCCCTATTTTTCGAGAGGATGAGAAGAGCATCTCTCTTCTCTTGTGCGCTTTTCTCCTGTTGTCCTTGTAACGCATCCCATTCGCGCTGCTCTTCATCTGTAAACGTTCCCGCCGCCGCGAACCAGCCAATGCTGTCATACGCAACGAGGTTGTGGTAGCGGTCGAACCATCGCCAGTCGAGTTTCCTGCCGGGGTTCTGCTGGTACTGCAATTCTATGGATGCTAACCGGTCGCTGACAACGGGTTTGTAACTTTCTCTCAACCCGGTTAAGCGTGGGTATGCATTTTGATATAGGTGATATGCCTCATCTAACCGGCTCAGAAGATAAAGGATGTGTGCGTGTTCTACCTCTAACATAGCGATTTCTTTCTCTGGCACCTTGTGACCTGCTCTGATGTGCGCACGCACGTCTTCGAGGTTCTGCGTGCTTTCAGCCAATGCGAGCTGAAAAGACCCGAGTTCACAAAGAACCTGTGCATGTTCGCTGACGGAAACGGCCAGTGACGTCTTACTGATGGTGTACCCAGCTTTCTTGAGGTTGATGCAGTCTTCCAGGGCGCATTTTGCCTGTTCAAGCTCCCCTAGTTCACGTTGGTAATAGGCAGAATCGTTTAGGTAGCGGGCCAGCAGAAAATTTCGCTTGCTGCGAAGCACATGAGAGGATGTGTAACGCTCTTCTTGGAGCAAAGCTATACATTGTTGATAGAGTGCCAAGCATTCTCTTTTAAGAGATAGAGCTTGTTCAGCCGATATTCCCTCCCGAGAGGCACTCCATCTACCCAATAGATAGGCGTGGTTGGCAAGGAGAGCGACAGAGGTAATGCTATCGGCTATGGAATCAGCAGGATGAAGCAATCCCACAAGTGCGGTATCTGCCTGGTTAAATACTTGCTGAGCCTCTTTATAGCGACCGAGATCGGCGAGACGGCGAATCAAATGGTGTAGGAGATGCACCTTTCCCGCAGGTGAAAGGTGCATCTCCCCGCGCATCATCTGTTGAAATGCACGCTGATAAACTTCTGCTCGCTCTTCCTCCCGCACTTTCTCTCCACCGAATCGCGCTAGATGATAACGGAGGATCTGCCCACCCAGCTCAGTCTCTAGTCCAGAACGATGCCAGTCGAAGGATTGCATCACCTCGCGCGCCACTCGGGCTAAACGAGGCCCGTGTCCAAGAGTAAAGCTCAACCATCCATGCTCCACGAGTAATTCTGCAGCCTTTAGGAGTTGGCGATACCTGAGATAGATGATAGACAATTCAGTAATAAGCATAGCTTGTTCTGACACATTTTGTTCTTGATCGAAGCGGAAATCTCCTGCGTGCAGCCACGTCTCATAAAGTTGTTGTACCGTCTGCTCGACCTCTTCTCTCCGACACTGCGTTATAAGCGAATGCAACTCTGCCTCACGGACGATTGGAAGTACGGCTACTCGATCAGAAGCAATGACATCGCGGTCAACCAACGAACAGCGTACTAGCTCATCGAGCGCCAATTCGGCCTGCGGACAGATAGCGTCAAGCAAGGGAAAGGGCAATGGGAGCGGTGATGCAGAAAGAACCTCTAAGAGCTGTACAGCTTGGTACGAGAGCCGACTGGAGATGACTTGCTGTAACACCTTTCGAGACTGGATATCGGTTTTCGTATCAAACACCGTTTCCTCAAAAAGGAGTCTCTCAATGAGTACCTGGGAGCCACTTTTCTGATTTTGACGCGAGGAGAGTGGACCATTACTATGCCAAGCATACACAAATCCAGGCCGACTAAGGCTGGCAGCCCGAAGTTCGATCATCTGTGGATTTCCGCCGAACCTTCCACTTGCTTGGAGTAAAAGTTCTTCAGGTACATCCTCAAAGCCCATCCGTTGCCATAGAAGCACGCATGCTTCTAGGGAGAGGCGAGGTATCTCTTTTTCCGCAATGTAAGTGTGATCTCTTCCAGGCCATCCAGGCCATTCTCGTGTAGAGAGGTAAATAGTTGCTCTGTGATCCACTCTGACAAATTCTGTAAGGAATTGTAGCCAGTTCGCAGACAGCTCCCTATCACTATCAAGCATTACCTGCGCATCATCAAGGAGCAGAATTACTCGTATTCCTTGCTGTTTAGTGGCAATAATTACATTGAGAACCTGTTCGATCCGCTCATTCGCTGGACGAACCTTCTGAGCCTCTTCAGATTGCGGTATTCCGAGATCTGCGAGCGTCTGAGCTAAGAATGTATCAAGATGATCATCAGGAGTCATATCTTCAGACGGCGAAAAACTGAAAAGCAATGGCAAGCAGTTGTCTCTATTAATGAGACGCTTGAGGAGCAAATTGATTGCACTCGTTTTGCCAGCGCCGGATACCCCCTGGATTGTAACCAATTTCTTAGCGGGTTTTATCTCTAAAAGACGGAGCATTTCTTCGACCCAAGCGTCTCGCTCAAGGAGATGACTGGTATCTGTCCTTGACGCACGAGCAACAGCCCGCTCGAAGCCTGGGAGAACAGGCGGTTGCAGCGTATTTGAAGGTGTCTCTTGCCTGATAACGCGCAATGAATGCTCAGCACCATCGATCCTCGCAAGCTCATCGGCAAGTTGTTGCCACTGTTCAGCCGAAATTCGTTCAATGCGACGCTTTTTAGCTGCCAGCTTTTTACGGGCCAAGATTACATAAAGCTCTCTTTCAGCTTGCGAGAATTTGATCCCACAACCTTCCGTTAGTGCTTCATAAAGCGGAAGGAGTTCGGCAAAAGCTGGATAGCGCCTGCCACGCTCCAGGTTGCCATACATTTTATTGTCAATGACCGGGACATTCCGTATACTGAAGTACGGGGGTAATGATTCTGCAATCTCATCCTGCGTTAAATGGGCATTCTCGCGAACAGCAGCTAGTAAAGCCCCAAAACTACTATATGCCGCCATTTCCTCTGTCAAGCCTGTTACTGCTCGCAAGTGAGTTTCTCTATGTTGTACAGTTTTGTTTGATATGGGATGTGAAGGTTGCATTACCATAGTGGCGATATGCATTCTCACACTCATTAGAGTGCGAGGACGCTCCTCCTTTTTCGTATACACGAAACACACAAACGGCACTTTCGCTCTATAGCATACACCATTAGATAGGCTTTTGCTCATCGAAAAGTACTAGAAAAGCATTTGGTAATCCAATTGGTAGCTGTGTCTTTCAAATGACGGCTATTCTGATGCTTTTCTATCAGAATAATCCTGTGATCTTCTGCTAAACTATTCATAGGCCGTAGAGCGCTAGATTAGACCTGATCAACATCATTAAAGTCTTTTGCCAAAAAGGGAGGGCAAAGTGTATTTCTTTATTACACTCCTTCATTGCGTGACTAACCTTGACGAAAAGCAAAGGAGGTACATTGCCGTGAACTGGGGGACGGAAAACCCTGATGAGGACGGTGAGGAGGATTAAAAAGGTAAGCATTACCGAAACGAGTAGGTAGAGCAAGAATAGCACCATAGCTTGCATTGGCTTCTGCGCAGGTAGGCGACTGCAGGTACTTCCAAAAATTGGAACCCCTTTTTCGCACGCATGTTGCACTAATCACTCCGCCTGCAAGTAGACTGCAAGGGCTTTCCGTACTTAAATGAGGAGGATTAAAAGAAGCAAAGAGAGATGGAGTGGTGATAAAAGCAAGGGCGTTCTCAAGTCGCGTTCACTCTCGATAGAAAGCAAGCGGCGATGGACTGTGAGCGAATAGTGATGGAACTGAGCAACGATCTGCTGACTATAACGTCCATCGAGTGTATCTAGCATCGTTTTCACGAGAAGTTTCTGCTTGAAATCGAGGGCAGACTGTTGTAACAATGCCTATTGAAACGTTCTACTGTATAGAACAGTAAGAGCAACAAGGAGAAGGAGAAACGTTATGACGAGAAAATATACGGAATTTGATTTGGATGACAAGGGAAACTTACGGATTACGCTTCTGGATGATGCGCAAGAAGACGTACAGGAAATCGCATCCAAGGACCTGGACGCTGACAACAAGTTGGCCCAGGTGATCGAGTGGCAACTCGTTAACGGCTGGACGATGCTGAGACCCGAGGATGTTGGAGCGCTGACCGATGCGCCGATTTTGTCCGAGGATGTCGATACCGACGATCAAGGGAATGTTCGTAGCGTGGGTATTGTATACTGGTATACAGAATACGAGGTGCGTGATCCAGTGGAGCAATTGCTGCAAAATCACTTCATTATATTCCGACGCGGAGAGTAATGTGAGCAGCTATCACTAACGCTCTTTAGTGGGGTAACCTTTCGGAGCATTATTCGCAAGATTACGCGGCTCATTTTTCCTTTCTTCATGGAACTGCAAGCAGCCGATCGAAATGCCTGTTGTACAATATAAAAAGGTCCCCTGACTCTTCCCGGCAGTAGGGAACTGCAAACTTCTTCTTCCACGTTGCCGTCATCCTCTTAGAGAGGTTGCAAAGACCTCTTCGCAGGGTAGGAGACTGCAATGCCGCAGGCCTCGGCCAATACATTTACGATTGTGGATTGCACTGGCCTCTCCGCAAGATAGGAGACTATAAGATTGCGCGAGGCTGGATGCCTGGATAGCTGTTCCCGTGGTTGTCCTGGCCTCCCCGTGTCTAGGGGACTGCAATTGCGTTGCGCCAACTTGCGACCAGGTTGCCAGAACATCGCCCGGCTGTAGGGGATTGCAAGACGCACAAGTATAGCGCTTGGACAATGAGGGCTTCGCCCTGTTCCTGGCTACAGTACTTTAAGCGTTTCCTGCCGGGGTGGATGTCGAAGTAGAATATCTCGTGCGCGTGCGTGTATCAGGCTCGTGCCAGGTCTACCCACCGGGTAGACCTGATCTCCCCCATGTCTAGGGGACTGCAAGGAAAAGCTCCTCGCTGAGGGCCGAGTCTACCTGGTGGGTGGAGTCTGAGTAGTAATGCGAATACTGTTTCCAGGGGGTCGCGTTGCAGTGGTTTCCTGCGGTGATAGGGGACTGCAAGATAGATCATATTCTGGTTGCACTGACCTTCTCCGGTGATAGGGGACTGCAAATCGGTAACGACCGCCAGGAGCGCGGCGACAATTACGACGTTGCACTGACTTCCTCTGGCTATAGGGGACTGCAAGGACATCTGCCAGCGCAGGGCGGTCAACTGTACCTTGAGTTGCACTGATTTCCCTGGAGGTAGGGAACTGCAAATCGGCAGTCGTGTAGGTCACGATGTCCCTTTCTTGTTTGTACTGACTTCTCCTGGAGATAGGGGACTACAAGTGTGTTTAGGAGACTGCAAGTTTCACTAATGATAATGATATCCGTTGCAGAGGTTTCTTACGCACAGAGGGAACGGCAAGCTCGTTATCATTCGCGCCTCGGCCTGCTATAGGTTGTTGCCCTGACCTTTTCCGTTTTCTAGGAGACTGCAAGGCACAGAGGGAACGGCAAGTACCAAATGTTGCGCCAGATCAGCACATTGCAGAGACTGTAACGGCCTTCTTAGCACATCGAGAATGGAAAACATTAGCCCATCTTGTTCGGTCTGCTGTTCTTGTTTTATGTATGGTAGAATAAGCATAGTGTCATTGATAGGTGAGTTGTAAGCGCAAGGAGCAGGGACAATGGTAGCTGATAGAAGCACCATCAGCGAGGGGCTGTATATGACCGAGGAGCAGTATCTCGCGCTGGACGAGGCGACCGACGGCAACTATGAGTTTTATAATGGCTATGTCGTCATGCTCTCTCCTCCATCATCGGCTTACGATGAACATGCTCCCTTTGATATGGCTGGGGGAAGTGTTGCTCACTCCGCCCTCTGCGCACGTCTCGCCTCACTGATTGACCGGGCGCTTCCAGAAGATAGCACCTGCCTCGTGCATACAAGCGATGTGAAAGTGAACATTTCCTCGCTGCGTCACTACTTTCATCCTGATGTGAGCGTCTCCTGCGGCGAGGAAGCGGGCCAGATTCTCACGCATCCGGTTGTGGTGATCGAAGTACTCTCACCAGCGACCGAGAAGCGCGACCGTGGCTCCAAATTCCAATCATACAAGGAACTGCCATCAGTGCAGGAGTATGTGCTGGTGGGTAGTACGTCTCGAGAGATTATTGTCTATCGCCGTGAGCATCACTGGATACCTCGTTACTACCACTCTGACGAACAGGTGGAATTGATAAGTATCGGTGTGCGTTTTTCTTTCGATGCGGTCTATCGTCGTATTCTAGTGTAGGAGACTGCAAGCAAGCCGCACACCGGTGAGCGTCCCGGAAGAGGTTGCGCTGGCCTTCCCCGCACACGGGGACTGTAAGCACATAGGGAACTGTAAGGACGAATATTGGACGTTCTGCAGTTGCATGAATTACTGTTGCCGTAGCCTGTCTTGTGCATCGAGGACTGCAGGGTGATACAAGAGGCTATGTTGCCCTGATCTTCCTCATGCATAGGGAACTGCAAACAGCACTATCGTTCAGGCGACGAGGTGGAACTGACAAGCATTGGCGTGTGTTTTTCTTTCGATGCGGTCTATCGTCGTATACCAATGTAGGAAACTGCAATGTGTAGGCAATTGCAATGCGCATAGAGGACTGCAAGGTAGATAGTGGACTGCAAAAAAGCGGGTTGTTCTGATCTCTCTCGTGTCTAGGGAACTGCAAGTTGCGTGTGTTTTCTCGTGTTGTTTGACTTAATTCCTGGTTCATACCCAGGTTTGGTGAAACCTCTTCCATAACCCCGGAACCACAACGGTTTTTGTACTCAAGGGGAGGATCACCTCTTCTCTCATAAGCTCATTCTTCACCAAACCTGGGTATGAACCCATAAATCGTTCAAATCACAGACTGGTCTTTATAACCAGCCCTTTTCTTATCATTCGACCGCTCTTGTCCACTTCGGGGGGACACAGCTTGCTTCTTCCTCAAAGTAAAGCGAATTTTACGCCCATAGCCTCGGCTGATCCAGCCGCGCTCCACGTGAAACCGCAGCGACTCAGCCGAGTGCTTAGGCCAGCCCGATGAGCAGTCCTTCAGGTCCGCGGAGGTAGCAGAGCCGATAGGCGTCTTGGTACTGGACCACTTCGAGGCTTTCCAGCTCTGCGCCGTGCTTGCGGAGCCGGGCGAGCGTCTCGTCGATGTCGTCCACGGCAAACATGACGCGCAGGTAGCCCAGAGCGTTTACTGGGGCGTTCCGATGATCGGCGACCACAGGAGGCGTAAGAAATCGCGAGAGTTCGAGCCGACTGTGGCCGTCTGGCGTGCGCATCATGGCGATCTCAACGCGCTGGTCGCCCAGTCCCGTGACGCGCCCTGCCCACACGCCTTCTACCATAGCTCGCCCTTCGAGTTCGAGGCCGAGCTCAGCGAAAAAAGAGATAGCGGCATCGAGGGATTCCACCACGATGCCGACGTTGTCCATTTGTTTCAGCGCCATGTGTCCATTGTATCATGATGAAAAAGCGTAGGGCAGCCCAATTTTTGGCGAGGTGTTTCATTTTGGTTGGTAAACCTGAATATCAGAGTAGGGAAGGTTCTTTCCCAATAGTTTGAAGAAGGAAGCAGAAAGTGATGGAACAGCAGGAAAATACCGTGAGAATACCAGTGGTCAAAGTCAACAAGCCGTGTGAAGAGTGTGGAAGTACTAACTATCCGAATTTGCAGTATACCCTCATGAATATACAGGGAGTACTCTGCCAAAAGTGCCTGAATGCAGAAATGGAGCGCGTGAATGAGGTGCTGAAAAGCATGGGGGAAAGCTAAGCGCGTAGATCAACGGGAAAGGCGAGTACCCGCAACCAGTACCCGCCTGTTGTTTATTCGAGTCCGATGAGATGGTTTTCATCAAACGCCATTGCTCGAAGTAAACGGCATTCCCCGCATAGCCGAAGTTTGCCCTTTCCGGTAAGGAATTTCGGTAGATGCTCCTCACAGCCTGCATGGCCGCATCTTTGATAGTAAGCGCACTGATAGCGTGGCTCCTGTTCGCAAGAGGAATTGTAGCATCGGCTGGCATTTCAGCGAATGGACATCGATGAACCGCTTTCTTTGGTAGAAATTTGCCTCTATTTACTGATACAAGGTGGCTGGCATCTTTTCGGAAAAATCTAGAACCCTATAGAATCGCCCTGAAAAGCCCAAATTTGCCCCTGTTTTGGGCAGGGTGGTGGAGGAGATTCGTTCACCTGCAAGTTTGTCCTAGCAACGAGAAGTCATTTACAAGCGGTTAAATTGGGAAACGAATGTTTCCCAATTTAACCGCCTTTTTTTATGTCCCTGAATAGCTCTTCTATCGAAGCTGCCTCCACCACCATACCTTGTCCCTGTTCCGTAAGATGAGCAGCTTTCCTTCGCCTTTTCTTGGGTGTTTCTTTTCACTGGGACACTCTGCGCTTGCCACGCACCTTCATCATCGGGTATCGTGTTTCACCCCGTCTGCTCGGCAGCACCGTGTCTCGTTGTTTCCTGGCGCGCGAAAAGGCAAGACCAAGACGAGTGCTAGCGCAGTCTTGCCTTTTCGCGCGCCAGGAAACCCAGGGCGGTTGTGCCGCCGAGCAGACGGGGATGAACACAGGAGAGGGGGAATTGGCGGACAGTGTGAGAATGTATCTTGCTTGAGCCTGATCGAGGGAGAGACCAATGCCAATCAGCGACGAAACGACGGTTGTACAGCCGCCGCAGGCCTGTCCAGCCTTTCTGCGCTATCCAGGGGCGAAGTGGGTGTGCGCCAGGTGGATTATTGCCCATTTCCCACCGCACCTCTGTTACCTCGAACCCTACGCGGGTTCTGCCGCCTGCTTCTTTACCAAGCCACCCGCAAAGCACTCCGTCCTCAACGACCTGTGTGGAGATATCGTCAACCTCTTCAGGGTGATTCGGGAGCAGCCAGAGGAACTGGCCGAGCGGCTGCGCCTGACACCGTGGGCGCGCGAGGAGTACCTTGCTTGCTACGGGTGGCACGAGGATGCGGTCGAGCGGGCGCGGCGCTTTTTTGTACGCTGCTGGCAGGCCCATGGGGCGCGCCTAGCGGGACGTTCTGGCTGGTCGCGCAGCAGTCCGGTCTGTTCCTCGCGCTCGCAGGTGTGGCGGAAGCTGCCGGAGGCGCTTTATCTGGTGGCCGAGCGGCTGCGCTTGGCCGAAATCGAGTCGCGCCCGGCTCTCCAACTGATCAGAGACGCCAATTACGCGCACCCGGAGACACTCCTGTACGTCGATCCCCCCTATATCCTCTCGACACGTCGGGAGCGGTACTATCAGATCGAGATGGCGGATGCCGACCACGTGCAGCTTCTGGAGGCGCTGGATGCCCATCCTGGCTATGTGGTTCTCTCCGGCTATGCCCACCCCTTGTACTTCTCACGGCTGGCCCATTGGCAGTACGTGACGCACCAGGTGTACTCGCAAGGCGGACGTCCAAGGACGGAGGTGCTGTGGCTCAATCCGCGTGTGGTGCAGGCGCTTGCTGCGAGGCAGCAACAACCCGCATTGTTTGGCAGCGTCGACGAGCCACCGTTTATGAGTGCAGATGCCGACGCTAGCAGTGTTGTGTGTGCTGAGGAGGAGGAGCAATGAAAACACCTGTGATCTGGTTTGGCGGTAAGAGTCGCCTGGTTCCCTGGCTGCTTTCCCTGCTCGTGGAGATGGGACCGCATACCTGCTACTGTGAGCCATTTGCAGGCGGAGCCGCGCTCCTGTTCGCCAAACCACCCTCTCCCGTGGAAATTCTCAACGACCTCGATCAGGGCGTGGTGGGCTTCTTTCGCGTACTGCGCGATCCCTTGCTCTTTCAGCGCCTGCACTATGCGCTGCTCTACACGCCCTGGTCGCGTGCGGACCTCGAGGAATGTGAGCGGACGTGGAAGCGCATCGACGATCCGGTCGAGCGAGTACGGCGCTGGTTTGTCGTGGTCCGTCAGAGCTTCACGCACGAGGTCGAGGGGGCGAACTGGTTCTGCAGCAAGAAGGAGAACCAGGCGCTGCGCTTCGCACACGCAGTCCATGATCTGGCTCTGGCAGCCGAACGCCTGCGCCATGTGCAGGTGGAGTGTTCCTCCTTCGATCATGTCCTACGGCTCTACGATGACCCAGAAACGCTTTTTTACTGCGATCCTCCCTACCTACCGGAGGTGCGCGTTGACGGCTCGTATACCCATGAGATGACAGCGGAGCAACACGAACAGTTGTTGGAACAGCTCTGCGCCTGTCGCGCTCAGATCATGCTCTCGGGCTATCCCTCTGCACTTTATGATCGCATGCTACGCGGCCTCGAGTGGCGGCGCGTTGAGAAGACGCGCGAGATGTCGATTGGCAACTCCTCGACCCACAGGCGCTCGTATCGCACGGAGTGCGTGTGGATCAAGGCCCACCGACCCAGCCTGTTTTTTTCGCTGGGTGAGGTTCCTGTCGGGCAAGAGGCACAGCAAGGAGGGTAGCACCTGCTCGTATGCCAGGAAGTCTTACGAGTTAAGCTGCTGCTTGTATTGCTCTCAGCAGTCAAGCTATGCTATACTTCCCAACGATCGGGTTTCCCCCGGATCGTTGAACGGGGGGTACATGGCTGACAGGCATCGTTCAGACACGGGGCTGCGTTCTTTCCAGCGGTACGAAGCCCATTTTTTTGTAGGGACACACATGGTTATGTGGATCAGGGAGGCAGACATGCAACCGTTCTTAGAACAGCTCATCCTCGAGTGCCAGATCGTGGCAACGGCATACGAACGGGATCGGACCCACGAGCAATTACGGCGCTTGTATGAGCAGCACCTGCAGCTGCGCCAGCAATCGCACAGGCAATTTCCATCACACGCCGTCACCGCCCCACATCCCTTTGATGGCTTCCGGCGCGACCTGCTACTGCAGTTTCTTGAGGTGCTGGACAAACACTTGACACTCGTCGAGGAACTGGCTGCGCTTCAGCGGCAGCTTCGTCGCTGTTCGTAGTGTGTGCTGGACACGTGGACTCACTGGAGAGGTATCAGCCTATAAGGAAGAAGCAAGAGCTGAGCATACCACTTCGCTCGCTTGTTTCTCAGAGGCAACACAGGACTGATACTACAGCTTACACTGTACCAGGCCACAGACAAAGAAGCGAAGCCCTCAACGTCAATTACCCCACTGCTGAAGCCGGGGCTTGCCCACAACCGGAGCGGTCTGGGCTTCAGGGGACATTGACGGGTCCCCACTCAGCCGAAGCTGAGTAAATTTGTTGCGGATATTCTTCGCAGCATTTTTGTCCGCGTGATCAGAGAAGCCACAATGAGGACAGGTGAAGGTATGGCGACGACGTACTCCGCGCAAGCCACAGCGTGAGCAATTCTTGCTCGTGTAGGCAGGGTTGACTTCCGCCACGCTCATGCCACATTCCTGCGCTTTGTTCTCCACACAGGTACGGATAAGCGCTCGTTGCCAGAGGGACATCCGCCGTCTGAGTGCGCGCCCCCTCATCTGCCCTTTTTGTGGTTGGGGGATATGCAGTGCTTCAAAGACCAGGATGGCATGCTTAGGTGCCCATTGGACAAGGTGCTTTGCAGTCTGCTGCGCAAAAGTGCGTGTGCGGTTGCGCTGTTTGCGACCAAGCCGTTTGAGAAGACGCCGCACGGAGCGGGTATCTTTCTTCTCTGCCTTACGGGTCGCGTGTTTGGATTGGAGTCGAGTACGAGTCTTGGCCGTCCGCCGATTCTTGACCTTGATGGACTTGCCGCTGATAAACAGCTCCCGTCCATCGGGATCAACCGCGACCAGCGTATTCGTCTCGTTGAGATCAATGCCAACGGGGAGGATGCCTTGCGGGTCAGGAACTTCCAGGGTAAAGGTGACGCGGCCTATCAGTTTTCCGTCGCACAAGATGACATTGAGGCTATCGATCTCTTTAGCTCGATACAAGGTGGCCTGAAAGTCCTCTGGAATGGTATACCGAAGATGTTTCCGCCCTCCAACTGTCCAAATCGAGAGTGTGCCATCTTCTCGAAAATCCGCATCGCGCCCACGCTTGCCAATAAGGAAGAGGGCGCGGGATTTTTTGAAGAGAAAGGGTCGCTGCGCTGGCTTCTTGTTGGACTTCGCGCTCTGATAGGTAGCGCAGACGGTACGAATCGCGGAAATCGTCATCTGGGCAGATAGCGACCCTTTGACCTGGTGATACATCAGCCGTTGCAGAGCCAGAGCGCCAAGCGGCCTACCCTCATTAAAACATGGTCCAGAGAGGGCTTGCTGCACCTCACGGAAGGCCGTAAGCGTTTGCAAGAGGTCTGCGTCCGGCTCGATAATGATGGTGATGGTCCGTTGAATGTCCATAGAAAAGGTTATACCACATACAGTATCAACTTGCAAGCGAGTTACATGTGGAGTCTAGCAGCGCTTCCTCCGCATGGCTGAAAGCCAGCGGCCCCACGCGCCCCTGGTTGGTGGAGCCTCGCTTCTTTGTGTCCTCGCAGACATCCCTAGACCCAGGTTTACACAGACAAGCGTTCGTCCCTTGCCGTCGTGTGCCCTCCTTTAAGGATACCAGTTTTTTGACCTGTATGCGGGCCTTGTCGCCCTACAATTTGAGATGTGCTTCTCTCTCCTTGAAGATGGCTCTCCCTGCGTGTGTCACACCTCTTTTTGCATGGCGGGATCGTCGGAGAGAGCGCCTCCAACGGAAGCATCCAAGCGCTGCATTCCTTTCCCCGTTGTCGTAAACCGTCACCTGTCGGTCAGGAGTTTTCGTTCAGATAAGCGCATGACCACATAGCCGGTTTCTAAAATAGACACAATATCGATCTGCAAATGGCGCAGCTTCAGCCGTGCGCGTGAGAGGACGTTGCGCACCGGACGCATTTCCTGATCCCAGATGCCCTCCTCCAGGGCGGCATGCAGATGCTTGCGCGCCTTGTCAATCCCTTTCTCGGTTACTTTGCCATAATTGAAGCCTGCCAACAGCACCTCGTAGGGACAGTAATGTGGATAGGAAAGGAGGAGCGGCACAACTAAACTCATTTCGCTGGTCGTAAATTGTTGCTCACCATTCAAGCGAGGGTAGGACTTCTCGGGATACGGTGCAAGCAGGGAAAGGGTGCCGAGGGGAAAATTCACAGCCAGGATTTGTCCGACGGCGAGCAAGTCTTCCAGGAGGAAGTGGACGATCTCTTCCTCTGAGGAGAACGAATAGCGAGCCTCCGGTGCTGGATTCATGGACGCCTCCTCTCCTACAGGAATGGAGGGAGCAGGCTCCCCGCCAGACGAATACGATATCCTGTCAGCGCGTGAGGGAAAGCAGGGCGGCGCTCGTCTGATTGGTTGGCAAAACGACTCGGGAGGCGTGGCGAACGGAGCGCGCGCTCGATCAGATGTCGCTCCACATCCCCTGGTTGGAATGTGGCCTGCACGAAGCGAAGCGCCTCGTCCTGGTCGAACGGCTCACAGGAAAACAGATCCAGGTTGACCATGCCATACTCCGGCCAGGCGTGCAGGCTACAGTGACCCGTGCCAGTGATGACCAAGCCAGAATGGCCTGCATCTCGCGGATCGCTGACCTGAGCGATGTGCTCGAGGAAGACCGGACTGGTCCGCTGCATGCCCAGGCGCTCGGGCAGGTCGGAAAGAACGTGTTGCAAAAGCCGTTCATCAGTTAAGCATGCAGCATTGCAGCAATACAGATCAAGCAACAAATGACGCATGTTTCATCCTTTCTGCGTATCCAGCAGGAGGAATCACTCCCTCCCGCTTGACACACGCACGCATCTCACTCCTGACGGCTCAACCACACGAGCCGCCGGAGTAGCACAAGACAGAGAATCAGCAGCACGAACACGAAGAGGGCAGCCCACGGCTGTGGAACCAGCAACAAGATGAGCGCTACCACTGGAAACAGCAGCAGGACGCCGATGAGCAACTGCCAGCGAATGCGTACCGGCGCATTCGGCTCCGGGCCTCCGGTCATCATCGTCGCCTCCACTCGGCCTGGAAAAAGGTGCGGATCACCTCGGCAACCCGTTCCACCTGGCCATCACTCATCTGCGGCCAGCAGGGAATACACACCAGACGGCTCGCCGCATCGTAAGCATGGGGAGTTCCACTCTCGGCAACGCGACACGGAAAATCCCCTAATCCGTTCCGGTACATCCCATGTTCAGAAACAGGAAAGGGATAGACGATCTCACTCCCAATCTGCCGACTGGCCAAATATCGGCAAAACGCATCCCGCACCTCAGTCGAAGACAAAAGCAAGGTGCAGCGCCAGTACACCGATTCGCTTCCCTCCTCCAGATCAAGGAAACGGACGGGGGTATCGAGCAATGCCTTGCGATAGTACGCCACAATGTTGCGAGCGCGGGCATTGTTCTTCTCCAGATACGGAAGCATCGTCAGTGCCGCCAGGGCGTTGACTTCCTCTGGGCGTGTGCGCAGGCCCAGGCCGTGAAAGAGATTCCTATTCCCCGGATCACGGCCCAGATCACGATGACGGAGTGCCTGCTGGCGCGTCTGTTCATCGGGGACCACAAGGTAGCCAAGATCACCCAGACCTCCGAGATTTTTATAGGCGTAGAGTGAGCCTGCTGCTGCATGACCAAGTGTCCCGACAAAATGCCCCTGGTAACGCGCCCCGTGTGCCTGGGAGGTATCCTCGATCAGCTTCAGATCATGTCGCCTCGCCAGGTCAAGCAGGCGCTCCATTGCCGCCGGATTGCCATAGAGATGAGGCACCACAAGAGCGCGGCTCCAGCTGGTGAGCGCGCCCTCCACCGCTTGCGGGTCCATATTGAGGGTGGACGGGTCAACATCGACAAAGACAAGCCGATAGGTATTGCGGCGCAGCAGTCCGGCCACCGTGATGGCGGTCGCTGAACTTGGGAAGGTCAAATTGGGGCAGAGGATTTCTACCGGATGGTCTTCTCCGTTTGCGCCAATGCCATCATCGAATCCGGCAGCCCAAGCAGCCAGCGTCAAGGCATCCGTCCCCGATTTGGTCAGCACCACCTGCCCTTCCACCTCCCACGCCTCCTTCAGGGCGGCTTCGAGCTGGTCGGAAAACCGGCCATAGACATACTTGCCAGTTTTCACAATCCGATCAAGACCTTCGTGAATCTGCGGCAACAGGGGGTTCAGACGAGCGCGTACCTCTTCGAGGGGAATACGGGTGTCATCAGAGATGGTCCAGGTTACTTGCATAACATCCTTCCATAAGCAATGAGGAACGTGCTTCGAGAGACGAAGCACCAACTTGCGACCGCCCCGCTTCAGACGTACAATGAACAACACAGGGGATCGCGATACACGATCAACTGCAAAGGCGGAGCCTGGTCCTTTGCTTGGCGGCGAGACAACCAGGCTCCTTCATCTCTCAGGGAAAAAGGGCCTCCTTTCTACTTCCATCAAGCGACAGACGATTCAGTGTTCGCTTCCCGATAGCGGGTGAGCATCGGGCCATAATCGAGGACAGCAGCGATATCCATGCCCAGCGGATGGAGGTTCACTCGACAGCCCGCAAGTAGATCGCGCAACGTCTGGAGCAGGGGGTCGATATGCGCTCGGGCCTGTGCTTCCTGAACTCGTTCCTCCTCCGAGTCATCTAACTGTCCACTTGCCCGCACACGTTCCAGATCGTCGAGGTCCTGCTGGGTTGGCTGGATACCAATGTGCTGCAAGAGCTTTGCATAGGGAACGAAGGACGGCCACGCGGAGAGCAAAGCCAGCACCAGCGAAAACTGTTCATCGTCGAGTCCATCGCAGAGGGCCAAAAACTGCTCCTCCTGCCAGTTCACGAGCCACAACTGATTCGTGAGCGAATCGACCACGACACAGTGCTGCTCTGGCAGCACATACATATCAGATGTCACTCGGAGGACGAACTTCTGAAAGCGCTCGTCGGTTTTCCATGCCTGGTCGAACTCCATGAATTCCTCCTGGTTAGCCTCGCTCTTCTAAGGAGTCATGATTGGACACGACACCTGCTAGAAGGCGGCGAGTTGTTGTGCCATATCGGCAAGATCGGCTGTCGATTCCTCTCCGAAATAGCGTCGATGTTCCTTCAGGAAAGGAGCGAGAGGTTCCCCCTGATTGACCCACGAGAGCGTATCGACGGCCGATTGGATGTCGCGTTCAGCCCGCTGGAGATTTCCCTCGTGGCTGAAGGTGAGATAGTGAACATCCTCATTGCAGTACAAGCAGTCCACCGCACAACAGGACGAATACCAGGAGCAAAAAGCTGACTTCAAGCAGCAGGTTAGCTTTTACCTGGTGCCAGGAAGCAGTGAGCTGAGAGCGTGCGTGGTCTTGCTGCTGGCAGGCCTGTTCAAGGACACCCCACTGCTGCTCGAGGGCAGCGCGGCGCTGACAAAAGCGCACAAATGGATCACTCGACGAGTCCCACATGAGAAGCATCTTTCAGCATATACAGCTTCACGAGCGACTGCCCTGCTTCACGAGGGCCAGTGAGAAACACCCCCTTTCTTTCGCGCAGCAAGCAAGGCACCGCTTCAATGCAAATAACTAGAGAAACATTTATATTTCTCCATTTAACAACTTGTTAAACTGTAACATATACTCAAGTTATTTGCAAGGCTTCACGGAGTTCTGCCCGAAACTCCTGGTTTTATGCAATTCTGCTGTTGTACAATACGGCCAAGAGAGCAATATGAGGGAAATGTTGTGACATACGATGAGACGCTGCCTGAATCGGCCTATCCACTCTTTGCGCCGTTATCTCGCCCAATGTTTCTGCACCTACTCAAGCGACCCATTCGTCCTGGCACACGGCGCATCTCGCTTTCCTGGCAGGAACTCGCGCAGCAGGTACGCTATGCACGCAAAGCCGCTTACATGGTCATGCAGCCCTTTGTTTTAGCCGACCAGCTCACGACTTCCTGGCTCCTCACTAAACTCGCGGCCAATACCCCGACGAAAACCGCTGTCGGCAATCAAACGCTGAGTCTGTGGGCAGAGCGGGGACTACTCCGCTACACGCGGCATGGACGACCAGCAGCAGATAGTGCAGCAGCGCTGCTCATTGCACGCATGGTAGACACACGTGAACGCAATTGGCTGCCCTCAACCGTCGAGGAAGAAGAACCGCAGTGGTGGTGTTGGCGACAAGATGGTCCGTCTGATCCGGTGCAAGTCTGTCCTGTTCCCCTCCCAGCATCACTTCCAACAGGAACGATGCTCTGGACGCCGTGGGCGGGAGCAGGTTTGGAACATCCCTGGCTTCCGACTGGGCAACTCGGCGCGGCGCGCTGGGCGCACACCACAAGAAGTCGCATCAGTGGACAGTGGATGTGGAAGTTGGGTCAGGCAGAGCTAGACCTTTGGGACCACGAGATCGCGCAGCTCTCGTTTCCCACCATTCCCGATACAGAACGAGGAAAAGACGAGATCACAGAGGAAATTTTTCAAATCCAAGCCAAACTCAGTCTCTTTCGGCTCGCGCTGGCGGCGGAGCGTTTGGGCAAAAACACCTGAGAGTACTCCCTCCCTCACTGTGTCTTCACCCCTCAGAAACCGCTACGCCAGGCTTCTCTCCCCATGCACTCAAGTAATACCAGAGGCCACAGAAATCGTCAGCCTGCAAATCCTGGTTGGCCTGCTCATACGCCTGCTCGAGCTGATCCTCACTGGCCACCTGCATCTTGAGCAAGAACGGCTGGACCAACTGGAAGCCCACAAAAAAATTCTCGACAGTGCTTTGATGTGCTTCGGTCCCAGCTGACCAATCAATGACAAACGGCCTGGACTCTAGACGGGTGAAGCCTGCATCCTGCAAAAAGCGGCGCAACATGGGCGTAATCCCAATGGTGCGCCCGTCTGGGGAGAAACTTTGCCCGGCGAGCTTGAGCGCCTGCGTCAAGTAGCCTGCCATTTGCTCAAA
>Ga0209581_1000415_pt1 | contig 94634 bp, 76 predicted proteins | sample Coa_R2_FD_187160 | JGI IMG/M metagenome (GOLD analysis project Ga0209581, IMG submission 187160) | Surface soil microbial communities from Centralia Pennsylvania, which are recovering from an underground coalmine fire - Coalmine... | ecosystem: Environmental > Terrestrial > Soil > Unclassified ...
GATCATTGGACCAGATTTACTTCAGCGTTTGCCCATCTGGCCGAACGGCAGAAGCCAACCGAGGACAAGATGAACCTGCTGCGCCCGGCGCTCTTTGCTGTGCTGGCTGCCGAGGCTACGAATCTGGGGTTGCCCACGATGGCCGCTGCTTCTGGTATTTCGTATGGCCGTCTGGCGCGCGTCTATGATTGGTATGTGCGCGAAGAGACGCTGCGCCAGGCGATCAGGCTGCTGATTCATTACCAGCAGAATTTGCCGCTGGCGATGGCGTTTGGTTCGGGAACGACTTCGCTGGCAAGCACCTTGCACTTTGATCTGGCACCAACAGGGGCGCGCGCCGTGCGGTCGTCGCTCAACTCGTGGCGTGGTGTGCAGCTTCCCATCCATCTCTCTGATCAGGGCGCCCCTTTCTGGCTGGTCGTGGCTAGCCCGCTGGTGCAAGAGAATTGCTATACCCTGGATGGGTTGATTTCTGAGCAATTTCTGCCCATCCGCGAGCAATCTATGGACACCGCCGGGGCTGTCGTTGATTTGCTCTTCGGGCTGTGTGAATTACTCGGTTATCGCTTTACGCCATATCTGCGCGATCTGCCGGATCAACTTCTCGCTCGCGTGGGAGATGATCCGGCTTACGGCGCGCTGGGTCCGGTGCTGCGCCACTCACTGCGGGAGCCTTTGATTCTTTCCCAATGGGATGAGATGAACCGGCTGGCGGCTTCGCTGAAGGACCAACAGCTCTTGCCATCGCTGGTCATTGCCAGATTTCAAGGGATGCGCCAATCCTGCCCGCTGCAACAGGCTATTCGGGAGGTAGGCTGCCTGGCGAAAACGCGCTACATCCTCCGCTATGTTGATGATGCTGCGCTGCGCCGAAGGGTGCTGATGGGATTAAGCAAGGGAGAGCGGCTGCAAGCAATGGCGCGCGCGCTCTTTTTTGGGCAGCAGGAGCGCTTCAACGAGTATGATTATGAAGCACAGCGTACTCAGGCGCTGGCTCTGAATCTGGTCATGGCTGCCATTATCGTCTGGAATACGCGCTATTTAGGGGTGGCTGCCAATGCGCTGGCGCGCCGCGGCCAACCAGTGCCAGAAGAGGTGTGGGCTGATCTCTCACCCATCCTCTGGGAGCATCTCTCCCTGGTTGGGAAGTTTTCGTTTGATGGCGGATGATGGATGTCGGGCAGAGCGCCTGGCAAGAGCGATAGAAACACCCATCTCTTGCTATATACTTTCGTCAGGGGCGCTGCCGCTGAGCAGACTCATGCGCCTGACCGCTGTGTCAACGGCAAGGGCCAGATAGCTGGAAGTACGATACTCAATCCATTCAAGACCCAGGAAGGTGAGCCAGACGGGCAGGGCAAATGTGGTGCCAAGCAGGATCATCGTTGCCAGAATTGGCAGGATTCCCATCAAACCAAAGGCGCCAAGGCCCAATGCCATAAGCGCGACACCGCCAGCAGCAACGAAGCGCAGTGTCGTGCGTGCTTCCCGCATGGCCTCCAGACAGAATTGGCGCCCATCATTTTGGAGATAGCTTGCCAGCAGTGCCTGATTCGGAAACCGGACCATCCCATTCCAGAATGCCATGAGCGCCCGGTCGATAATTTCTGCGTTGTTTGAGCGCTCCCACAGGCGTCGTTTTCGCCAGAGATGCGCGCGCACCCGGCAATGCGCGTCCACCAGGATGGCCTGACACGCCGCGCGCTGGCGTGCCGATTGGCGTGTTTCGTCCATTGCGACCTCCTTTGCGCTCTCTGAGAGGATGTTTGGCTCACAAAGAGGTGCTGCTCTGTAGTCTACCACCGCAGGAGGTGACAGGCAACGCCTGATACGAGATGCGCCAGGGCTGTGCAAAAGTCGCTCCCAGGCGCGACTTGTATATAGCCCTGGTATCTTCTGCTCTGGTGCAGCGGGGAACGCCCGTGCTGTTGTATGATGTGGTTTGGCAGGGAAATTGGCTCTGAAGCGCTTTGGAGACAGCGGGGGGAAATGAATAATGGCGGAATGGATAGGCCAGCAGCTTGGTAATTATCGTCTGATTCGGCTTCTGGGACATGGCGGTGCTGCTGAGGTCTATCTAGGCGAGCATAGCCTGCTGCATACGCAGGCAGCCATCAAAGTGCTGCATGGGCAGCTAACCAGCCAGGAGGAAGAAAACCGCTTTCTAGGAGAAGCGCGCCTGCTGGCTCACCTCAAACATCCGCATATCGTCCCCGTGCTGGATTTTGCTATCGAGAAAGAGACGGGCACCCCGTTTCTTGTCATGGAGTTTGCCGCTCGCGGTACCTTGCGCGAGCGCTACCCCAGGGGGCAGCAAGTCTCCCTGGAGCAGATCATCCCCTATGTAAAACAGGCGGCAGCCGGATTACAATATGCGCATGACCGGCATATTGTGCATCGGGATATTAAGCCGGGTAACTTACTGCTCAGCCCAGGGGGCGAGGTGTGGATCAGCGATTTTGGTATAGCGGTGATTGAGGATAAGTCCCGAATCTGGGAGTTGGCGGGCACGCTCAGTTACATGGCCCCTGAACAAATCAACCAACATCCGGTTCCTGCCAGCGACCAGTATTCATTAGGGGTTGTGGTGTATGAATGGCTGAGCGGGAGGCTGCCGTTTCAGGGGGTGGCAGTGAGTCAGATTGCGTTGGAACATCTTTTTGCCGAACCCCCCTCTCTCCGCCAGCGGGTTCCGGCTCTCTCGCCGATGGTGGAGGCGGTGGTCATGCGGGCGCTGGCAAAAGACCCGGCCCAGCGGTTTGAAAGCGTACAGGCATTTGCCAGCGCGCTGGAAGAGGCAGCAGGCGGGCGATTGGCAGGGGCGCCAGTGCCTGTTGGCTCCCTGGTTGTCGCACCTGCGCCGCTGTCTTCCCCAGGCGCGGTGGTCTGTATCTATCGTGGGCACAGCGATGCCGTCTGGGCGCTGACGTGGTCGCCCGATGGGCGGCGGATCGCTTCTGGGAGCTTTGACCGGACGGTGCAGGTCTGGGAGGTACCAGCGTTTGGGCAGATGTTCGTCTATCGTGGTCATAGTGGGTTGGTCCAGGTTGTCAGGTGGTCGCCTGATGGGAGGTTGATCGCTTCTGGGGGAAGTGATAAGACGGTGCAGGTATGGGATGCGCGCACGGGCCAGCGACTGCTCACCTATCGCGGCCATAAACGGACCGTCACCGGTCTGGCCTGGTCGCCGGACGGCCAGCGAATAGCCTCTGGGAGCGAGGACTGCACGGCGCAGGTGTGGGAGGTTGCCAGCGGGAACCGGCTGCTGACCTATCGGGGCCATCAGGATGCGGTGCGAGCGCTAGGCTGGTCGCCGGACGGCCAGCGCATTGCCTCTGGCAGCGATGATGGTACTGTCCAGGTATGGGAGGCTGCTGGCGGTCTGCTGCTCATCAATTATGTGGGGCACAGCGATTGGGTGAATGCGCTGGCGTGGTCGCCTGCTGGTAAGCACATTGCCTCAGCGAGTAAAGATCGGACAGTGCAAGTCTGGGAGGCGGCCAGCGGGCGACGCCTGAGCGTCTACAGCGGACACAGGCAGGGGGTTGGCGCGCTGGCGTGGTCGCCCGATGGGCAGCGCATCGTTTCTGGCTCCTGGGATGGGACGGCGCAGGTCTGGGAGGCCGGGAGTGGAAGGCTGCTGTTTACCTACGCCAGACATGTGGCTCCGGTCAGCCCGGCAACTGAATCGGAGGCTCTGGTTGCGGCGCTGGCGTGGTCGCCTGATGGGCGCTTTATCGCTTCGGGGGGGAGCGATATGACGGTTCAGGTCTGGCAGGCGCCATAGCGCGGGGCTGGATGGCGCCTGCCAGCGAGCGCTGCGCTACTGGCGTCCGGCAGCCTGGCGGGGGCGAAGATAGATGTGCCAGAGGGGGTAGAAGATCGACAGCAGGGCACCGACAATGAGCAGCACTCCACCTACGAACCAGTCCCCGCTGGTTCCTGCCAGTTGCAATGCGACGATTGCTGCGACGCCAACCAGGGCGAACCCCAGCGCGACCAGCAGTGGTGAGAGGACTACCAATCCCCAGATTACCACTGCCAGCGCCTCGATGAGCAGCGCAATCCAGGCGATCAGCAGGTATCCCGGATGGATGAAGATCAGGAGCAGGGCGGGAAGGAGCAGCAGCAGCGCCCCGGCCAGGGAGGCGGTCTGTCCGGCGCGCGCTAGATTGCCCAGTCGTTGATCTGTGGGCAGCAGCGCTCCAATCAAGAGGCAGTAGGTGCCTGGGGCGAGCAGGAGCGGCTGAGCGCTCTGCCAGCCAAAGGGGATGCCCAGGTAGAGGAAGAGGCAAGTGATTGCCAGGGCGAGCATTCCCCCGGCGAAATACCAGGCGGCATGAAAGCGTGGGGTGCGTGCCAGGAGCGCGAGCATCCCCGCCAGCGAACACAGGGCCAGCGCTGCCACCAAAGGCTGTGATGGGAAAGGCCCAGCCCTATTGCTGCTCAGGAAGGCAAGCAGGTTTCCGAAGGCTATCAGAGCGCTGCCACAGCCCACCAGCACGCCAGCCCAGCGATGCAGGAAGACGCCTACAAAGCGTGGGTCGCGCCAGCGGGGCAACTGCGCTGGGTCGTCAGTTCTGAGCCACCAGAGGATGCCACGTGGGCGCAGGGGCAGCGCTTCCCAGAGGTATTGACCAAGAATATACAGCCAGCCGAGGATGATAAACGCGATGATGGTGGCCGGAGTCGCGGCTCCGGCTCCGAGGCGGGTATCGAGGTCGAGGAAGTTGAGGCCGCTGCTCAGTGCCAGCGCGCCGAGTACGAGCGCGATGGGCACCATATCGGCGCGTGACTCGATGGCCGCGACGAGGTAGGCCAGGATGGCAAGCGAGAGCAGGGCGATAGCCTCGAACCCCAGACCCTCTTTGGGTTGCCCCAAGATTGCCGTCAAGGCTGCGGCCAGAGCTGAGGCTCCATAGAAGGGCCAGGACCAGCGGATGTTCGCCAGACGCCCAATCAGCAGACCCAGCAGCGCCAGACTGAGGGCGAGCGGGAGCAGCGCGGCTGGCTCTGGATAGATGATGACGCCTGCCAGCGCATAAGCTGTCGGGAGAATGCCGACCCAGGGGCGCGCTTCCAGCAGCACGATCAGATAGGCGATGGCGGCGAAGACCAGCAGCAGTGCCTGCGTTCGTCCGGCGTCATGTCCGGGGACGCGCCAGATTGTCAGCAGCGAGCAGCCAAGAGGCGTGATATAAAGTGCCCAGACCCACTTCTGCTGGATGCCTGGTCGCAGTGAGGGGAGCCTGGTAATCGCTGCTGCTGCTGTTGCCAGCAGGGTCAGAGCGACGGTCAGCCAGAACTGATAGGCTCCTGGCAGCCAACCCAGCGGAGCCTTTTGGTAGAAGGTCGTCTGGTCAGGGGGTATAAAGAGTGCGCCTGTCAGGGCATAGATGGCGGTCATGAGCGTTATGGCAGGCTGCTTTTCCAGCACAGCCAGCAGATAGGCCAGGACAGCCAGGCCGAGCAGAGGGAGGGTGAGCCAGGGTGTGGAGTGCTGGAGGCCGCTAATCAGCATAAGGAGCGAGCAGCCAAGCGCAGTGGCGTAGGGAGCCAGTGCCCAGGAGCGGCGCACGGGCTTTCGCCAGAAAGGGAGCCGCAGGAGCGCGCCTATCGCTGCGGAGGCTAACGTCATCATCAGAATGAAGCTGAGTTGATAGGGGCGCGGCAGGTGGGATGAGAGGGCCGTGAGTTGTTGGTAGAGGACTGCCTGGTCCTGGGCCGGAAGGAGCGCTGCGGCCAGGAGAGCATAGACGAGGGAGGCGGCGGTGAAGAGGGGCTGGCGTTCCAGGGCAGCGGCCAGATAGGTCAGGAGGGCCAGGCCGAGCAGCGCAGGCGAGGTCCACCCAGATTCGACCTGGAGGCTGCGCCACAGGATCAAGGCTGAGCTACCCAGGGCCGCAGCGTAAGGGGCCAGCGTCCAGGCGCGCGCCGCAGGCCCGAGACCCACCCGCAAGGTCATCCCCAGCACGAAGAGCGCAGCCGTGAGGAGGATAGTGAAGATAAGTTGATCGGCTGTGGGCGCAAACTGACGCACAAAGGTGAAGCCTGCGGTATGGCTGTTGGCTTGCAGGTTGGGAAGAAACAAGCCTGCCAGGATGGCATAGATGACGGCCACGCTGGTCAAGCGGGGTTCACGCTCTAAGGCGGCCACCAGATAGGCCAGCAGAACGAAACTCAGCAGCGCCAGGGCGACCCACAGGGGGGCAGCCTGCACGCCGCGTTGCAGCGCCAGGAAGGAGCAGAAGAGGGCAGTTAGATACGGAGCCAGTGCCCAGGCCAGCGTGCGCTTTTCCCGCGCAGTAGAGAGCCGCAGGGCAAGCGCTGCGAGGATGATGAGCAAGGTGAGCGCCCAGGTTAACCAGAACTGATAGCCTGGCTCGCGGAACCAACTGTCTGGGATTACTGTTACCCCTTCTTCAACAGGTTGCTGAGGGGTAAGGGCTGGAAGGAACCAGCAGGCCGCCAGTCCATAAAGCGCTGCCACGCAGGTCAGGGCTGGCTTCCGCTCCATCCAGGCTGCCAGATAGGCAGCAACAGCGAAGGCGAGCGCGGGGAGGGCCACCCAGGTAGTTCCCTGAGCGCCGCGCTCCAGGGCCAGGAAGGAACAGCCCGCTGCGGCCCCATAGGGTGCCAAAGCCCAGCCAGCTTGCGCTCGCGCGCGCAGGGGAGGCAGGCGCAAGGCCAGGCCAATGGCCCAGAGGCAGAAGCTGAGTGCCAGAGTGAAAGCGATCTGATCCCATTCATGGGGGATAAACCAGGAGTCAGTGACGAACTTGCCGCCGCTGCTGCTTACCGGCTGGGTCAGGCTGGGCAGGAAGAGACCTGCCGCGAGCGTATAGGTCACAGCCAGCAGGCTATAGGCAGGCTGGTGTTCCAGGATGGCAGCCAGATAGGCAGCGATGGCAAAGGCGAGCAGCGGCAGCCACAGCCAGATGGAAGCTGCCTGAAGGCCACGTTCGAGTGCAAGCAGGGAGCCAATCAGAGCCACGCCATAAGGGGCGAGCGCCCAGACGCGGCGTATCTGCCCGTGCAGCAGCGGGAGCCGCAGCCCTAGCCCAGTCAGGGTCAGGGCGAAGGCCAACAGGACTGTGAACCAGAAGCGCGCGGTTACGCTGGTGTCTGGCAGCAAGAAGAGGCTGATGAGGGCATAGAGGGCTGCAATGGCAGTCAGAGCAGGTTGGCGCTCCAGCGCAGCCACCAGATAGACGGCGATGGCAAAAGCCAGCAGGAAGCTGACCAGGCCATAGCTCATCGGCCCGGCCACAAAGAGGCTGACACCCTCAAGCACTGAGGCGAGGAGGGCTGCAAACTGGAACGCCCAGCCCCAGCCACCCCCGCGCCACTGACGCGCGGCTGCGCTGCTGCCCAGGAGCGCAAAGGTCAAGACAGCGCCAGCCGTTGGGTGCGCTGGAATCGCCAGCGCGGTTGCCCAGAATGCCAGGAATGCCGGAACGAGCATGGCCCATGGTGAAGTTTCTCGGAGGGCAGCCCAGGCGGCCAGGAGGGCGAGCGCTAGCAGCAGCCAGGTGGTGAACGAGAGGAACGGCAGGCTCCACGCTGCTGTCTCGACGCCGGGAAGGCTGCTGTGGATGGCTGCCAGAACCCCTATATAGAGCGTCGAACCGTATGGGGTGTATCTCCCCGCGCCCGACCTTTGCCGCCCTACAAACAGGGCTACCAGGGCACAAAGCAGCGCGAGCAGGCTCGCATCCCAACCAATGGGATCGTTGATGAGAAGAGGCAGCGGGATCAGAAGGCCAAAAGCGCTCATGAGGAGGCCACCCGCAGCCAACTGGCGCTCTATGGAGCCTGCCACGAAGGCGGCTGCCGCAAAGCAGAACAAGATGAAGACGGAATAGTAATGCTCCAATAGGCTGTTCGTCGAGGTAGCTGCCGAAGGGAGGAGCAGATTTTGGAAGATCAGGAGAGTGGTATAGGTGGCAAGCCCCAGCGCGATCACATAGGTTGGGGGGACGAAACGCTGCGTGCGCTCGCTGCGCCGCAGAGCCAGTGCCAGACCCCAGCAGGCCAGTGCCAGCAGAAAATCGGTACTGATTCTGGCGATGGGTTCTGGCGTTTGCTCCAGGACCGGCAGCAAAGCCGCGTAGGCCAGCCGGAGGGCCAGCCCTCCAGGCGCCAGCCACCATCTCTGCTCGCTAGCGGCCAGACCCACGAGTATCGCGCCAAGAATGGTCAGGGCGAGGACGAGCGACCACTGCCCATTGGGAATGATGCGAGAATACAGCGTAGCGCTTCCGCTGATTGCCAGGGACAGACCTTCTACGAAGTGGCGCAGGCTCCAGCGCTGGGGTTGGTGATGCAAGAGCGTGGCTGCCAGGACAAACTCCAGAAGGCCAATGAGAGCAAGGATACTGAGCGTAACTGGTGATGGGAGGGACATGGCAACGGCTGTGTCGCCGAGGGCCTCAGCGACGAAGACGGCAGCCAAGCCGTCAAGGAGGTCTGGGGCGTTGTTCTGGCGATTCACCGCCCAGTCTGGCCGCAGGCGACGCCAGTAGAGGGCCAGCGCCACCAATGCCCAGGCTCCCAGCGCCAGTGCCCAGGGATTGAGTATGGAGGAAGCCCCCGGGAGAGAAGACTGCACGAGTTCATTCAGCCCTATGAGGCTGAGGATTTGCTCTTCCAGCACAACCAGGAACGTGGTCAGAATAGCCAGATGCCTGGCTGGCTGTAACAATGGGCCGATGACGGGGCGCTGCTGCCAGGAGAATGGGGCCAGCAACGCCAGTGTGAGCAGACCCAGCGCCAGCACTAACCATTGCCAGGCGGTCTCTGAAGTGTCGAGGGTGAAAACCAGCGCGACTGCGGCCACGAGCAAGCAGACCCATCCCAGGTAAGCGTAGGTGATGAAGCGTGTTTCCAGGGCCAGGGCCAGATAGACACAGCAGGCATAGAGCGCTGCAAGGAAGACCAGCCAGCGCCCAAGGTTTTCGCCCCCAAAGGCGAGGTAGGCGGCCAGACCGACCAGGGGGGTCATCAAAGCGCACACCAGCAGATAAGCGCGGCCAACGCTGCGCAGGCGGGTGTGCCGTACTCCCCAGCCCAGAAGGCCAAACAGCAGTTCTCCAGCGAGCGCAATGAGGGGCTTCATAAAGGAAGGCGTGGCAAAGATGAAGAAGAGTGTCGCAGCCAGGAGCAGCAATCCACCAATATAGGCTGCAATAGCAATCTGATTTTTGTCTACGAACTCGCGCCAGCGGAACTGCCGGGCCGGGCGCGGTGGCGCTACCGGCGCAGGCAAGGGCCTTGCGACAGCCAGTGGGGCCAGCCTGGGGGCAGGGATAGGATGTGGCGGCCACGCCTGGCGGGCAGGCGGCGGAGGCGGGTTGGGGGCAGCATACGGCGTTCCTGCGCTGCCTGACTGGGGTAAAGGAGCATTGGGAGGGACTGGACCGACGGGGCGCTGCGCCTGGGGAGCGCCTGGTGGATGGGGCGTCGGTGGGTACGCAGCCCAGGGCGCGGGATACATTGGAGCCAGAGCGCCTGGAAAGGCTGGTGGGTCTGGCATTGGTGGCCTTATCACCGGCCTGGCCGGAGGGGAGAATGGCGGTGACGGCGGCTGGGCTGGAGGCGGCAGGGGCGGGTTGGGTGAGCCGCTTCCCATTGGAGGTGGGCCAAATTGCTCAAAGCCCTTGGGGGCGTCTGGCGTAACCGATGGGGCAGGCGACGACATGCCAGGTGCCAACTGAGTGGGGCTGGGGAATGGCTGAGGCGGGATGGGGGCCACTGGAATGGCGGGGTCCGATGGCCCTGGGGGAGCGCCCACCCGCAAGGTAGTGCGATATTCGGCGATGATGGCATGAACGGTTCGGTCCCCCTGGCCTCCTCTGGCGAGGGCCTCAAGCGTGCTGAGTGTTTCCCAGAACTGGCGAGGGGAGGACTGGGGCGGGATGGGGGCCACTGGAATGGTCGGGTCCAATGGTGCTGGAGAAGGATTCCTGGGCACAGCGCTGCGATATTTGGCGATAATAGCGGTGATCGTCTGGTGGCCTTTGCCTTCTCTGGCAAGCGCTTCAAGCGTGCTGAGCGTCTCCCAGGAGCGCAGCGGCGTGCCGCAGGTCGGACAAAAGTGGGCGGTCTGATTCTGCTCCTGGCGTCCACACGCCGGGCAAATCATCATATCTGAATACATAGGTCTATCTCCTTTAGCAAGGAGCCAGTTGAGCACTTTGCGCTTTCTGGCAGGCGAATATCACTGAATGCCCCCTGCTATCTCGGCGCTGGCGCGGCAGCCTGAAGCCGTGTGGATGAAGGAAGAAAGGATACAACGGAGGTATGCACCTGCTGGCGGCTACCGCGCCCACCGGTTAAGAACTTCTGCCAGCTCTGGGGGAAGCCTGTGGCCTTTAGGGCAGCCAGAGGAGGGTTCCTGGGGCCGCGCTGCTCTGCCAGGAGGGGGCGGGGGAGCGGAATGGCTGGCCGCCGCCGCCGCCAGCCCCGCCAGGTCCGCTGCTGGGTCCGCTGCTGGGTCCGCTGCCAGGTCCGAAACTCACTGTACAAGCGACCAGGACGATGAAGGCAAACAGCAGGATGACCAGTGAGATGACGACACGTACACGCCTGGACATGGTTAAACACCCCTTTCGTTGACTAGCCATATAACCAACCATGCTGCTTCAAGAGACAACAGGTGCGCTTTGCCAGGGAGAGCGACTGAGCTATGACTTTTGTCCGGTCCAAATCCCTGTCTGGGCAGATGGGCCAAGAAGGGAAAAACCGGAGGTGCATTGATAGACAATGGGGTCGCTGGACCACACTCCGCCGATATGGGTCGGGTCGCTAAACATGCCTTGCAGGGAACGAAAGACATAGGGGGTCTGGCCCACACACGACACGCCATTCGAAAGGATAAGGTGGTCGCTGGTGGCCTGTTCGGTGTAGTTCACCTGGCCGTGTTTGTACTGACCGCTGCATCTGAAGGTGATGGATTCCTGGTATGTCAGGCCGTTCGATGCGCCAGTGGCCGTGTTGTAGATTCTGCCAGTGAAGGTTTGGGACAGGCCGTTATCGCGCGAGGCGCAGATAGATCCCCCTTTGGGATCAGGCTGGCCGTGAACGAGCAGGTTGAGTTGAAAGGAATAGCCCTGGTGGTTGAAGGCGCCTTCGTTCTGCACAGTGGCAGTGATGCTAAAGCTGGCGTCATCGGGGGGCGCGCCGTTCGGGCCAGGGGTGTTGGCCTCGCCTTGATTGACGATAACCACTGAAACGCCCTTCGGGGTGACGTTGTGTGCGGCATCACTGGCCGTCAGGGAATGTGTGCCGAGCGGCCAGTCGGGAGCAATCTCCAGTTGAATGTTGATGCTGCCCTGCTGATCGCTGCTGATCTGCGAGCGCTCAGAGAGGGCGTGACCATCGAGCAAGAATTGGATGGCGGAGTCATCCGCAAAGTTCTGGCCTTCCACATGCAGGCTGGTGGTGGCTGCGCCAGCCGGGAGACCGTTCACATGATAGGGGCTGGTCACGGTAATCACCGGGGTGGGGTGGGAAATTAATACCAGCACTGCCAACCCGATGATGCTGACAAGTGCGACCAGCGCGACGATGCCCAAGGTAAGCCGCCGATCCAGAGGCAAAGGGCGTGATGTCTCTGGCGGTTTTTCAAGTTTCCAGAGAGGTATCCGCTTTGTGGAGGGCCAACGCTCCCCTGGCGGCTCTGGTTCAGTATCGCCTGCCTGGTCGTTCCAAGACCACGTGGAGGGCGTTGGCGAGCCATCTGGTTTCTCCTGGGGCAGAACGCTGGTCGTAGCTGCTGATTCTGTGCGCCGCTGGCCGCAGTGTGGACAAAACGGCTGCCCTGGGTACAATTCGCCCTGGCAATAGGTGCAATGTTCCATAGGAGACCTCCTGAAGGCTGTGCTGCTGTTGTTTCAGTGCTTGTTGCCAGTATGCCTGGGTTATGGGCGGGAAACCAGCTACGCTGATACGTTGACCGATACGATGGCTCGTACCCTGCCAGGGCACGAGTCATCGGCGTAAGGCTGTGCTATAATAGCGGCAAGAACGCGGTGTGTTCATTTGTGGAGTGGGCCTCTGAGCAGCCTGGGAGAGGAGCCGCGTGATGACGGACAGAAACCTTTCGAGTTTTGGAGCCTGGCTTCAGCGCCAGCGGCGCGCGCGAGGCTGGACCCAGGAAGAGTTGGCGGAGCGAGCGGGATTAAGTGTTCAGGCAATCAGCGTCTATGAGCGGGGCAGGAAGCTGCCCCACAAAGAGACGTTCGCCCGGCTGGCCGAGGCATTCGCGTTGGAAGAGGCGGAGGAAAGACGCTGGTGGAACACGATCCAGCAGGAGCGCAGCCAACGCAGCAGCGAACTTGAGGTCGAGGATGATTCTATTTTCCATTTCAACGAGCGCCTGCCCCACCCTGGGGAGTTCTACGGCAGAATTCGAGAGCGCGAAACGCTGCTGAGCCGCACCCGGCGCGGCGCCTGCACTTCCCTGGTTGGGCCGCGCCGCATTGGCAAGACCTGGCTGCTGGATTACTTGCGGTTGCTTGCCAGGGAGCGCCTGGGCGTGGCCTACCGCATCGGCTACGTGGATGCCACCCAGCCGAGCTGCGCGAGCGAGGCAGGGTTCTCTGCCAGCGCTGCTGTCGCGCTGGGTGGTGGGCCTGAGGCTGTGGAGGATGCGCCGGGGCTGCCTCGCCTGGAGCGCCTGGTCAGAGCGCTGCGAGCCAGAGAGCAGGTGCCGGTCCTCTGTATTGACGAGTTTGAGGGGTTTGGCAACCGCAGCGCCTTTGATCTGACGTTCTTCGCCAGTCTGCGAGCGCTGACTCAACTGGGATTGGCGCTAGTTGTCGTCAGCAAGCGCCCGCTTATTGAGGTCATTGGTGAGTATGGAGCCACCAGCGGCCTGTTCAACGTTTTCGAGCAATGTCGGCTCAAGCCCTTCACGGCTGGCGAGGCCGAGATGTTTATTGCCCAGAAAGGCGCGGCGGCGGGTTTCACTCTGGAGGAGCAAGAGCGGCTTCGCCACTATGGAGCCTCTCCTGCTGGCTATCTGCCCATGCGGCTGCAACTGGTAGGTACACTGCTGCTCACTGATAAACGGTTGGCAGCGAATGGATTTCCTGGGGCGTATCGACCAATGGACCCGGACTACTGGCAAGACTTTGAAGCACGCCTGGAAGATGCCTATCATGGGGTGATTGCCGATGGTCGATCTTCCTAAGAAACGCGCCAAAGACTATCTGGTGGTTGAGCCATTTGCCTGGTTGTTTTTCTGTTTCTTTCAACCGACGCGGTTTAGCCGGGAGATTGAGCAGACAGAAACCCTCCGACGCATCGCGCCCATGCTTCGGTTGGTTCTTCCCGTGTTTGTCGTCGCCTACCCGCTGGCGCTGCTGGTGCTGTTGCTGGAATGGCTTTTCACGCGCTGGGGCTTTTCCTATGCGTTCAACACCGTTATCTCGTTGAACCTATTCGGGCCGCTGCCTGGGAATGGAGCGTGCTGTGTAATCGGGCAGCAACTCCTGTTCAGTGCTGGAGCCACCTTCTTGGGGATATTTCTCGCCTTTGCCTGGGGCATTGTCGGGGGAAGGGCGGGCGGCTTGGCGCGGGGTATCGCCTTGGGAATTGCTGGTGGCTGCACAGCGGGCAGCAGCGCTCTCTCACATGACCTGGATGGGATTCTGGCAGCTCTCCGCTGGGACTACCCAAACCAGGACGCGACAGTGATTGCGGCAGCGATTCTGGGTGGGGTAGTTGGGAGCATTGGCGGACGGTTTGTAGAGGTGCGTCGAACCGGGGCTTTGTGGGCCAGCGCCAGAGGTGTGATTGGGGGCCTGCTTGGGGCGATTGTGGGGGCTATCGCGGGGATTGTGATCTTGAGCTTCAATCTCTCCTTTCAGTGGGCCGCGCCGGGAGATGCTCCCTTGGGGAATCTGCCCCTGGCGATTCTGGGCGGGATTGGTGGTGGAATCGTTGGCGCGCTGGTCAAGAGCCTCAGCGAAACGCGGCGGGCGCGCTTCATTGGACGTATCGCGGAGCGCTTTCCAGAGCGCCTGGCCTGGGTCATGCTTGGGGGATTAGCGGGAGGTCTGGCGGGGGCCATTGGGCGAGGCATCCAGGTCACGCTCTCCACTGGCCTGGTGGATGGGTTCCTTCTAGCGCTGGTGGTCGGCCTGACGCTGGGGCTGGTGCGTGGTCTTTCGGCTGGCTGCGCCTGGGGGCTGCTTGGAGGTCTGCTGTGGAGCCTGGCCCTGGCCCTGGGGGTCACGCTGACCCTGGCGCAGCCTTTGCTGCCGGACAGCAATCAGTTTCTGACGTTAGAAAGCGCGCTCAGGCTCCTGGCGATTCTGGGCCTGGCCTTCTTTGTGGGCTATCTTCCCGGTCTCTATCGCCTGCCATTTTATCCGCTCAGCGTCACCTCGGCCCTGAGAGCAGCGCTGGCAAGCCGCAGAAACCCGCCAGGTGTGTTTCGCTACCTCCAGCGTTCGGCGCTGCATTGGGATGAACTGGTCTTTCTGCCCTTACCAGGGCTGAAGCGCACGCTGGTGCTGGCGACAGAACAAGACCTTGAGCGTGCCCAGCAAGAGATTGCATTTATTGCCAGGGAACGGCCTCACCAGCTTGCAGCGGCTCGGGCCGCCGCGCTCGAAATCCTGCTGCGTGACCTGGAACAGCGAGAGCGGCTACAAGAGATTGCTCAGGCATTCGAGCAGATTGCCGAACTCTTGCCTCCCGATGTCCGCCTGATTGACCCGCATTGGGTGACGCCTTTTGCCCGGCTGAGTGATGCCAGCCGGGATGCCGCGCGCGCCTGTAGCCCATTGGGCAAGCAGGCGCGCGGGCAGGCGCTTCAAGAGATGCTCGGCCATCTCAGCCGCCTGCATGGGTATTCAGCCTTGAATGATACCCGCCTCAGCCAGCGCCTGAGCAACGTTATCCGGCTGTGGCAGCAGGCGGCACTGCAAGCCCAGGAGGAGCTAAAGCGAGGGCGCGAAGGAGGCTCCTGGATTGAAAACCCTTATAAACCTGGACCAGTGCTTGAACTGCGGGATACCCTCTTCGTAGGACGCCGAGATTTGATCCGACAGTTGGAAGCGGCGCTCGAAAAGGGCGCGGGGCGCCCAACCTTCCTCTTGACCGGCGAGCGCCGGATGGGCAAGACCAGCGCCTTGCAGCAACTCCCCTATCTGCTGGGCGCACGCTATATCCCTGTCATCTTTGACCTGCAACTGCGCGGATTGACGGCCAGCGCTCCGGCTTTTCTGGAGGCGATTGCCGAAGCGGTGGTGCATGTGCTGGCAACACGCGGTCTGCCAGCAAAGCGCCTGGAATATGCCCTCTTGCGCGAGGCCAGCCGCGAGAACGAGGCGGAAGTCTATCGGATGTTTACGCTCTGGCTGGAGCAGGTGGAAGCATTACTTGGATGTGAAGATCGCACGCTGCTCCTCATCTTCGATGAATTTGAGAAGCTGGAGGAAGCGGGGAAACAGAATTACCTTGACCTTCACTTGCTGCTCGATTGGTTTCGTCATACGATCCAGCATCATCCTCGTCTGGCGCTGCTCTTCAGTGGAATTGGGACGTTCGGCGAGTTTGGGGCGCCTTGGGTCAGCTATCTGGTGAATGTGCAGATTCTACGAGTCAGTTTTCTGCGCCCGATAGAGGCGCGAGAACTCATCATCCACCCAACGCCGGATTTTCCAGGGGAGCAGGTATTTGGTGAGGGGGTCGTCGAAGAGATTCTGCGGGTCACTGGGTGCCACCCGTTTCTGGTGCAAGCGGTTTGCTCAGCCCTGATCGATTACCTCAATGCCAAAGCGCGCCCGTGCGCCGACCTGACTGATGCAGTTGAGGCGGCAGGCCAGGTGATCGAAAACTGGGGGGACACCTACTTCCGCGACTTGTGGGAGCGCAGCAGTCAGGAGGAGCAGCGCTGTCTGATGACGCTGAATCGTCTCGGAAGCGCTGATGCCAGCACTCTCGCTCGCCAGGCTGGAATGGACGAGAGAGACGCTCACCATGCCCTACGCCTCTTGCTCAAACGCGATTTCGTCGCTCAAGAGCGGGCAATCTATCGGATTGCTGTGCCACTCTTCAGCCAATGGATTCTCGAGAAGAGCTAGAGGTTCGCAAGGGAAAAATGGCAGCAGTCTAAAAGCCCCTCAAGGAAGCGAACATCATTGAAGCGTTGGCGCGTGAGGCGCATATCCCCATACATAACGAGACTATAGACCAGCGTGGCTGCCAGGCCAGCGACGGCGGCCCGCCCCGGATGCCACGTTGGCGAGATGAGCCGCTGAAACACCTTCAGATTCATGCAAGTTCTTTTGTGCCTTTCTCTTCGTTGTCATCTTGCAAAGATTATGCTATCCTTATACAAAGTGTGTCAAGGCCAGGCACCATTGCTGCCTGATGAAGAGTCTGGAAGGAAGACATGTCCTACGCGGCCTTTCTGGCAATTTTTCTTGGCCTTCCTCTTGCGCTGCTCCTGGTTTGCTTGCGTCAACGCTTGCGCGATGGGAGGCTGTGGAAGCTGATGGGACTCCTGGCGATAGTGGCTCTGGCCTATATGGCCCCTTGGGATCACCTGGCTGCGGTTTGGGGATTGTGGACCTGGGCGCCGCGCCAGACCTGGCAAGTGAGCTTCTGGGCGATTCCCCTGGAAGAATATCTCTTTTGCCTCCTGGAGACAATGCTGGCAGTGACGCTGATGTACGCGCTGCTGGCTTCACACCGGGCAAGGCTGCCTGAGCAGCAGGAGAGGGAGCCGCGCGCATGATACATACGGCTCGCTATCTGCTCTTTGAGTTGATCTGGGCGCTGCCGGTGCTGGCGCTGCAATGGGCGCTCGGCTGGCGCTATCTCTTGCGTACCTGGCGGCTCTGGGTTCCAGCGCTCCTGGTTTTAACCGTGTATTTCTCGCTGGCGGATGCAGTTGCCATCCAGCAGGGCATCTGGCGCTTTGATGACACGGCGTTGGTGGGGTTGTCAGTTGGCAATGTGCCAGTAGAAGAAGTGCTGTTCTATGGGCTGACTGGCGCGATGATTCTGCAAGGGATGGTCTTGGGCTGGTTCTTCCTGAGCGAGCGACAGGCGTTCACGCGCGCGCTGATACCCTGGCGGGCGCGGAGGCGACAAGCATCGCTGCCAGCGGAAGAACCACAGGATGAGCCGAGCGAGAGAGGGAGCAGGTGTGGCGGCGAAGATGAAATCCTGGCCTGATCTGCGTGCGCGCTATGCTGCTGGTGTCTGGGCCGCGCCCTTCGCGCTGCTGCCTGGCTTCTTACTCAGCGCTGCGTTCGGTCAACCTTCACCGCTGGAGCCACTGGCGCAGCTTATTATCCAACTGACACCCGTAGCGGCGGCGAATGTGCTGCTCAATTTCTTTGGGCCGCTTGCCAGGCCGCTGGCGCTGCTGGGCGCGCTGGCGATCTGCCTTCCCTTCGCGGGCTGCTGCGGGATGCTGGCCCCAGGCAGAGCGCCGCGCTGGCGGTGGGCACGTTGGGCGCTGAGTGGGGCGCTCGCGCTGGCGGGAGCGGGCGTGCTGGCGTTGGGCGCTGATGAGGCTGCGGGAGTCTGGCCCGCGCTGCTTGCGGGCGTCTGTTTTTTGCCCGCGTTCTGGCTGGTACGCGGTTTTCGGCAGCCTGCCCCTTCGCTGGCAGGCCGTCGGCGCGCGCTGAAAACGCTGGCAGGGGCGGCGCTTTCGGCGGCCAGTATTGCAACCATTGGCGCGTATCAATTTTGGTCGAGCCTGGGGCAGAGTTTGCTTGGCCGGGGCGATACCCCGACGCCGCTGTTTCCTTTTCGCGCGCCCGCTTCGCGTGGGCCAGGGTTTCCGATGGCGGGGCTGGCCCCAGAAGTAACGCCTGCGGCCTCTTTTTATTACAACAGTAAGAATACGACTGATCCAGTGATTCCAACTGACACATGGAAACTGAGTGTGGGCGGCCATGTGGCCCGGCCCTTTCGGCTGACATTTGCGCAGCTTCGCGCGCTGCCGCGCGTGGACCAGTATGTGACGCTGCGCTGTGTAGATAATCTGCCGGATGGGCATTTGATGAGCAACGCGCTCTGGTCGGGCGTGCCAATTGCCGCGCTGCTGCGGCGCGCAGGCCCACTGCCGGGGGCGCAGGCGGTTATCTTGCACGCGGCAGATGCGTTTGATGAGGTCTTCCCGCTGAGCTATTTTGCCGATGATCGGGCGCTGCTGGCCTATGGGATCAACGGAGAGACGCTGACGCGGGCGCGTGGCGCGCCTGCCCGCGCAATGGTGCCGGGATTTTATGGCTTTAAGAACGTGAAGTGGGTGGAGTCTATCGAAGTTTCGGCTAGTTTTCCGTCTGGCTTTTGGGAAGCGCATGGCTGGACAGCCAGCGCCCCCCATCTGAATGCGCGCATTGATATTGCTCGCCGCGAGGGGGCGGATGTGATGCTGGCAGGTTTTGCGTTTGCCGGGGCAATGGGCGTTTCGGCGGTGCAGGTCCAGGTGAACGGGGGCGTGTGGCAAGATGCTGTGCTGAATGCTCCAGCGCTTTCACCGTTTGCCTGGGTGCAATGGCGAGCGATGTTGCCGCTGCCGCGCGGCCAGTACACCTTCACAGCGCGGACTATTGATGCAGCGGGGCATGTCCAGGAGTCAACGGTGCAGCCGGTGTATCCGAATGGCGCGACTGGCCTGGATAGCATACAGGTGCAGCTATGAAGCGAAAAACGGTAGTCGGCGGCCTCGCGCTGCCGCTGGCGCTGGGCGCGAGCGCGTATCTGTCGGCGCGTCATTATCAGGCGTTGCCAACGATAGACGCGGCACCCTCGCAGGGCAACCGGCGGGATGTGCCTGGGGTTTCCATCGTCGTTCCAGCGCGTAACGAGGCGCTCAATTTGCCGCGCCTGCTGCGTTCGTTAACAGCGCTGAACTACCCCGACTATGAGGTGCTGGTCGTCGATGATGGCTCTACCGATGAGACGGCAGCGATTGCGCGCTCGTTTGCAGACAGCGGGGTGCGGCTGGCGCAGAGCGCCGGGCCGCCGCCTGGCTGGACTGGCAAGAATTACGCCTGCTGGTTAGGCGCGGGTCAGACGAACAAGCCCTGGCTGCTGTTTACTGATGCTGATACCACCCACGCGCCTGAATCACTGGGCGCAGCCGTCACCTTTGCCCTGGAGCATCGGGCTGCCGCGCTGTCGCTCTTCACGCGCCAGGAATGTCGCGGCTTTTGGGAGCGGCTGCTGCTGCCCTTTGCCTATCAACAGTATTTCCTGGGCGTGCGCCCGCGCCAGATCAATAGCCCGGCTGGGCCAGCGCTTGCCAATGGGCAATACTTCTTGATTCGCCGCGATGCCTACCAGAAAGCGGGCGGGCATGCTGCCTGCGCCGGGAGCATCATTGACGATGTGGCTTTGGCGGGGCGTCTGAAAACCACAGGTGTTGTCTCGCTGGCCTGTCGGGGCGAAGGGTTAGTGAGTGTGCGCATGTATGCCAGCCTGGGCGCAATCGCTGAGGGTTTTACCAAGAACTCGTATGCGTTCTTGCGCGAACAGCAAGCGGCAGGCGCGCTGGTGGCGCTCAGTACGGCCAGCGCAGCAGGCGTGCTTCCGGCACTGCTGAGCCTGCTGGTGGGCAAACGCAAACGTGGCGCAGGGCCTCTGGCAGCCTATGCGGCGCAAACAGCAGGGATGGTCTTCTGGACGCGGCTGTTTGGCGTGTCGCTGCGGTATGCGCTGCTGACTCCGCTGGCAGCGGTGATCTTCATGGGCATTGCGCTGCGTTCGGCAACACGAACCATCGCCGGGCGGTCTGTGACCTGGAAAGGGCGCAGGTATCACCCATAGAAAGAACAAACTACAACCCTATGATGCAAATCAGGTGAATGCTTTGAAGCGGATTGCTTACCATACGCGAGGTATCTATCGCGTCTGGCGCATGGCTCGCGCTGCCCAGGCAGACGAGCCAAAGCGCTCACAGGCAGAATGCTATCGGATACCGCGCCGGTGGATGCTGGAGATGGGCCGCGACCTGCTCTTGAAACGTCAGCGCTCCATTGTGACCGATAGCGCGCTGGCCGTGCGGAGCCTGCCCAGGTCGCCGGTGGTGGAAGGGCTGGAGCATATTCCATCCTCTGGCTCATTTATTCTGGCAACGAACCACTGCCAGCGCAAAGACCTCTGGATTGGCTGGGCGATCAGCCTGCTGATTGACAGCATCGATAGGCAGCGCAAGGACCATCCAGTGCCCTATGTGGTGGCTACTGATCGCGCTGTGTTCGATGGCTTCACGGTGCCTGGCTCGCGGTGGCTCTTTGAGCGCGTGGCGCTTGCCTGGGATCTGGTGTTGGTCACGCCCCCCGAAGTCGGACGCTATGAGTCAGGAGGCTCGCGCCGCAGCGCGTTGCGCCAGTGTCTCAGCATTGTGCAGCGCGAAGATGGCCGGGCCGTGTATTTCGCTCTTGCCCCGGAGGGTTTGGCAGGCACAGCGCGCGGCCTGGGCGAAGCAGTTCCCGGCAGCGGGCGCTCGCTGCTGGCGCTGGCCGGGCGCGGCTTGCCTATCGTGCCAGCCGTCGTCTGGGAAGAAACGCCTGGCAAGCTGCACGCGCGTTTTGGCCCGATCTGGCAGCCCGCGCCTCCTCCTGATGTTAAGGAAACCCGCGCGGCGCTGGATGAGTGGGGGCGCGAACAGGTAATGCAGCGATTGGCAGCGCTGCTGCCAGCAGCGCTGCGCGGGCGCTATGAATCGCTGGAAGTCAGGAGAAGCTATGGCGCGCTGGACACGAGCGATTCAGGCGCTGCCGTTTAAGCGCGGGCGCGTGCTGGACCTGGGCTGTGCCTTTGGCTTTGCGACGCGGCGACTGGCGCGCCGGGGCTACGAGACGGTGGGCGTGGATGCTTCGCCAGCCTATATTGCTCGCGCCAGGCGCGCGCATCCCCAGGGGATGTACCTGCTGGCTTCGGCTGAAGCTGTGCCGCTGCCCGATCACAGTTTTGACGGGGTGTTGTTTCTGGACGTGCTGGAACATGTCCGCGATGAGCGCGCCGCCCTGGCGGAGATTGCGCGGCTCTTGAAGCCTGGCGGGACGTTGATCTTGAGCGTGCCGCAGCGAGGGTTGCTCTGGTGGCTTGATTCGCTCAATCTGTATCAATGGCTGGTCAGGCGAACGCGTCATGGCTTGCCACCGCCAGAAATTGGCCTGGATGCGCCGCATCGCCACTATCGCCTGACACAGCTTCAAGAGATGCTGGGGTCGCGCTTCAGGGTTGAGCGTGTGATGCGTACCGGCCTGGGCCTGGCCGAACTGGTGAACGTTTCGCTGCTGGTCCTCTGCCGCTATCTGCTGGGGTGGGAATGGCTCTATCAAATCCTGCAATATGTCTATTTTACCGTCTACCTACTCGAAGATGTAGCGCCCTTGGGACCGTTGGGGTATCATATGATGGTCGTAGCAATACGCATTGATGATACGTGACCCGCTACGCTTTGCCACTGGGAGAGGTCTCCCCAGGAGATCATATGCCGAGTCAGGCTAAACCCCTAAGCCAGCTTGCGCTCCAAGCGTTTTCAACGGCGCCCCTCTTTCATGTGAAAACGGTTGCCCGGCAGACTGGTGTGCCCGCACCAACTATTCGAGCCTGGGAGCGCCGTTATGGGATTCTCGCCCCCCAGCGCGGCCCTAATACTTATCGCCTCTACTCCGAGCGAGATATAGCTATCGTGCGGTGGCTGCGGGAAGTCATCGAGAGTGGCCTGACCATCAGCCAGGCAATTGCCTGGCTGCGCAGCACTACCCTCACCCCAGCATCAGCACAGTACCTGGAGGAAGCCCAACCAGCCAGCACGGGTCTTGCTCATCAACCTCTGTTGACCGAGGCAATCCCGCGCGAGCAACGAAACGACACGGCTGGGGCTGTTCAGACAACAGCTATACAGGCCCATCAACTGACCGTGTTAGAGGAAGATTTGCTTGCTGCCTGCGTTCGGCTCGATGAGGCTGCGGCTCATCGAGCGCTGGCGGCTATGTTTGCCACCTTCAGTGTTGAGCAAGTTATCATGGATATGCTGCACCCCCTGCTCATAACAATGGGGGAGCGTTGGGAGCATGGGCAGCTTTCCATCACGGTTGAGCATTTTGCAAGCATGCTCATTCGCGGGCGGCTCGACACACTCTACCATGCCCAGCCAATCTCGGTGTCTGGTCCGCTAGTTCTGGTGGGGTGCGCTCCTGGCGAACAGCACGAACTGGGGGCGCTGATTCTGGCGCTGTTTCTGCGTCGCCGCTCTTCTGGCTTGCGCATTGCCTACCTTGGGCAAAATGTGGAACCCGCGCACCTCCTGGAAACGATCCAGACTCAGCGTCCGGCAGTTGTCTGTCTTTCCGCTGCCATGCCTGAGCGCCGTCCCGCCCTTGCGGCTCTTGCCCGGCACATCTCTACCCTTCCGCTTCAACACCGCCCGGCGCTGGTCTATGGGGGGCGGGGCTTTGTGCAGGCAACTGAGGAGATTGAAGGCATCTTTCTGGGGACAGAAGCTCTCCAGGCTGTCGCTCTGATTGAACGCCTCTGTCTCCAACGCCCTTCCTTCCACGCCTGATTCTTTCGCAAGAAAAAGCAGGGGTATCCTGGCGCTTTTTGTGCAGAAGGACCTTTCATGCCTTTGTGCGGCGCCCGGCGTGTGCCTGCCTATCTCCCTTGCATTTTCTGCATTACTCCTGATACAATTCTTTTGCAAACATTATGCAAACGTTGCTGAAGATTTTGTTTCAGAGAGGAAGCGAGGAAGCGAAGCATGCACTCAGAGTATGAGCGCATTCTGGCGACACATGGACGAACATTCCATTTTGCCGCACGTTTCTTGCCTCCCAGGCTGCGACAACCAATCGTGACGCTCTACGCTTTCTTTCGCACGCTCGATGATTTAGTGGATGAACCAGGAGAACAGCGCTCCAGTCGAGAGGCATGCCTGGAGTTAGATGCCTGGCGCATTTGGCTGACGGGAAATCGCTTGCAGCCAGCACCACGCGAGCCGCTTGGTGCAAACCTTGCCAGGCTTATCACCGAGTATCAGCTCCCGATTCCCCTCTTTCTGGATTTTCTGGAGGGACTCTTCGCTGATCTTGAAGCCCGACAGATAGAGAACCTGAAGGACTTATCCCGCTACTGCTATACCGTCGCTGGCACCGTTGGCCTGGCTATGGCCCGTCTCATGGGTGCCACTTCGCCACAGGCGCTGGCTGCCGCAGAACAGCTTGGCATTGCCATGCAGTTGACAAATATTCTGCGGGATGTCGGCAATGATCTGATGGAAGGCCGCATTTATCTGCCACAGCAGGAACTGGCGCGCTTTGGCTCATCGCGCGAGCATCTCTTTCAGCTTCTCAAGGACCAGCGCGGCCCAGATGACCGCTTCCGCGCCCTCATTCGCGCGCAGATGGCTTATACCCACCAGTATTACACCAATGGGATCGCCGGTATCTGGCTGCTGCCGCCAGAGTGCAGGTTGCCTATCTTACTGGCTGCGCGGTTATATCGCCGCATCCTCTCGGTGATTGAGCGAAACGACTACGATGTGCTGCGCTGGCGAGCAGCCACAAGCTTGCCAGAAAAAATACGCGAGGCCACTTTTGCCTTCGCGCTGGACCGCCTCTGGAGGCGTGGAGAAGCCTATCTCCCCGGAGGACCGGAAGTAATCTGTGAGGAGGGATGAGAGTAACATGAACTCCTTCTGCTCGCGTCAGCCAGACCTCTCCGCCCTGTCTCAGCGCGTCGCCTCCCGCAAGGCTGTAGTGATTGGAGGAGGCTTTGGGGGCCTTGCAGCAGCAATTCGCTTGCAGGCGGCAGGACACCAGGTAACGCTGGTTGAGGCCCGCGAGCGCCTGGGCGGGCGGGCTTATCAACTCAAGGAGCGTGGCTTTACCTTCGATATGGGTCCAAGCCTGATTACTGCCCCGGACCTGCTGCGCGACCTGTGGGCGGTGGCTGGTCGCCAACTGGAAGAGGATGTCAGCCTGACCCTCTTGCGCCCGTTCTATCGTCTCTATTTTCACGATGGGCGCTGGTTCGATTACTGGGGCACCCCTGCCGAAGATGAGGCCGAAATAGTGCGCTTTGAGCCGCGTGATGTCGCGGGGTATCGCGCTTTCCTGGCCCAGACAGCCCGGCTCTATCAGCGGGCCTTTGTTGACCTGGCCGACCAGCCGTTTTTGACGCTGGGAGCCTTTCTGCGTGTCATCCCGGAACTGGCGCGTTTCGGAGGCCAGCGCAGTGTCTATTCTTTTGTCTCGCGCTACTTCCGCAACCCCTTCCTGCGGATGGTCTTCTCGTTTCATCCGCTCTTTATTGGGGGCAACCCTTTTCGGGCCAGCGCCATTTACAGCATTGTGCCCTATCTGGAGCGTCTGGGCGGTGTCCACTTCTCGCCAGGCGGCGTCTACGCGCTGGTGGAAGCCATGGAACGCCTGTTTACTCAGTTAGGTGGGCAGGTGCGCTGCGGCGTGCCCGTAGAGCAGATTCTGGTCAAGGACTACCGCGCAGCAGGCGTTCTCCTGGCAGATGGAGCGGTGCTTCAGGCCGATGCCGTTATTGCCAACAGCGATGTTGCCACGACCTATCTGAAACTCTTGCTACAGGCTTCACAGACCTTTTTTACAACGCGGAGGCTCAAAGGCTATCGCTACTCTATGAGCTGCTTTTTGCTCTATCTGGGACTGAACCGCCAGTACGAGCAGCTCAAACATCACACGATCATCATGCCAGAGCGCTATCGTGAACTCATCCAGGCTATTTTTGACGGCCAAGGTCTGCCCGAAGGCTTGGCGCTCTATCTGCACGCGCCGACCAAAACCGACCCTTCATTCGCGCCGCCGGGCGGTGAGAGCCTCACCGTCCTCGCGCCAGTGCCCAACCTGGCACATGGGATTGACTGGATACGGCAAGGGCCTGCCTTTCGGGATAAGATCATTCGTTTTCTGGAACAGCAGGTTGGCCTGGAGGGATTGGAATCGAGCATCTGCGTGGAGCGCCAGTTCACGCCGCTGGATTTTGAGTCACAGCTTCAGAGCTATCTTGGCGCGGCGTTCTCCATCGAGCCAACGCTTTTTCAGTCAGCCTATCTGCGCCCGCATAACCGTTCCAGCCAGATTGAGCGCCTCTATTTTGTTGGGGCTGGAACGCATCCGGGCGCGGGCATTCCAGGTGTCCTGCTTTCTGCCGCAATCACAAGCCGCCTGGTCAACCAGGATATGGCAACACGCAAAGAGGCTGGGAAATGACTTCCCAGCCTCATCACACTGATAAGTGATCTCTTACTCTATCTGAAGGGCTGCTGGGTAGGGTGGCTCACGGCTCGGGGGCTGCCTGAGCGCCATAGTCTTCTGCCTTCTGCGGCGCGGCTGCCACCTCTGGAACTGAAGCACCTGGGTCTTGCATCGCAGGGATGCCCTGGGCTTCTACCTGTGCCGCCGAGGCAGGCTTCTTCCAGTTCAAAGGCCAGCCTGGCAGGAAGAGCGCAATGAGCGACGCGGCGGCGGCCACAACGAAGGTCAGGAAGTAGGCATTGCTCAAGCCGCTCAAGAAGGCGTGATGAAAGGCATCAGCTAGAGCCTGCTGCACCGTCTGCTGATAATCGGGCGGTGGAGGGACGCTCGCCGGTTTGGGCGGCTGAAAGCCGCTCAACTGCGTGGTGGTGGTGCTGGTCAGGATAGTTGCCAGGATAGCAATACCCAGCGACTGAAAGATAGATCGGCTGGAATTCACCAGCGAACTGGCGCGCGGCAGCGCGCGAGGAGGGATGCCGCTCAGGCCCGCCAGCAAGGTGGGCTGAAGGACAAACGCCAGGGCTACGCCGCGCAAAACAAGGAGGAAGGCAATATATCCATAGGACTCGTCAAGTGTCAGCAAGGAAAGCTGCCAGGTGTTGATAATGAGCAGCCCAAAGCCAAAGGCCACCAGCAGGCGCGGCCCGATCTTGTCCTGAATGCGTCCGATAAAGGGCGAGAGGATACCGCTGGAAATAGCCAGGGGCAGCAAGAGCAGCCCCGTCTGGAGCGGGGTGAGGCCGCGCAGCACCTGGAGATAAAGCGGCAGCAGGAACTCTGCACCAAAGAAGGCCGTGACGCTAATCCAGCCGATGATGTTGGCAATCGTGAACGTTGGCCGGGCAAACAGGCGCACATCCAGCAGGGCATCATCTTTTTTGAGCAGTTCCCAGATGATAAAGACGATCAGAAAGAGGCCGCCAACGCTGAGCGCGGTGATGACCTGCCAGCTTCCCCAGCCGCCAGAGGTAGTAACGGTGGCCGCGCCAGAGCCAGCGTTGCTTTCTGGCGCGCCGTTGGAAAGACCATACAAAACACCGCCAAAGGCGATGATTGCCAGCGCCGCGCCGATGTAATCGATGGGCACATGATCTTCGCGCTTGCTCTCGCTCAGCAGCCACCAGCCAATACCAACCCCCAACAGGCCGATGGGCACATTCACAAAGAAGATGTAGCGCCAATTGGCATACTCGACCAGCGCGCCGCCGATCACTGGCCCTAATGCTGGAGCCGCCACCAGCGGAATGCCAAAGACACCAAAGGCCAGCCCGCGCTCTTCGGGTGGAAAGGCGCTGAAGAGCAAGGCCGTTCCCAGCGGCAGCGCCGAGCCACCCGCCAGACCCTGAAGGACACGGAAGACAATCAACAACGGCAGATTCGGGGCCAGGCCGCACAACGCCGAAGCGACGGTAAAGCCGAATAGGCTGAGCAAATAGACTCTCTTGATGCCAAAACGATCAGCCAGCAATCCGGCCATCGGCGTGACGATGCCAATCGCCAGCACAAAGCCACTGATGACCCACTGCACCTGATCGATGCTGGCCTGACCGCTGCTGGTAAAAACCGAACGCAGGGTGGGCAGGGCCACGTTGACGACGGTGGCGTCCATAATGACCATGAAGGTGCCGAAGATAACCGAGGCCACGACTTGCCACTTGTATTGCCACTGTTTCATGGCTGTATTACACTCCTCTTCCAACATAACTGACTTATCAATCGGTAAGTTTCAAGCCCCAAAAAAAAGAAGACGATACCCTTCTCAGGTTGCGTGCTGCGGGTTGCCAATTCCCTGCAAAAAGAATGCGAGCAGTTCATCAAGGTATTGCTCCGGCTTCATCTGCTGGCCCAATCGGGTATTCGGATGTCCGGGTGAGGGCAGCAGCAGCATCAAGTTCAGAAAGATCATCGCGCTCAGCATGGTGTTATGCGCGCGCAGTTCGCCACGCTGCACACCCTCATTCAGCGCCGCGACAATTGGCTGCTGAATCGAGCGGTAGAACGCTGCTTCAATTTCCTGTTGCTGGGGCAGGCTCAGGTGGCCCTTTTCGTCGGTGAGGAACTTCATTGGGTCAAAGAACGGGCAATCCTGCATCGCACGCAGGATATGGCGCAGCCGCGTCGCGGTGGTGTCTCCCTGCGCAATGGCCCTGGTGATAACGTGATGCCGATGCGCCAGCATCTCCAGCAGCATCTCGTAAAAGAGGTCTGGTTTGGTCTTGAAGTGATGAAAGAGCGCCGCTTTGCTTATGTGGAGAGCATCGGCCAGCTCTTGCAGACTGATGCCTGCATAGCCCCCCTGATAATAGAAGTGTTCGGCCCATCGCAAGATATGCTGGCGTGTATGAGTAACCCGTCCATCTGGTTTTTTGGCCTGGCGCTCGCTCATCCTGACTGATTATCCTCTCTCGAATTGAGAAACGTTACCCACTGGTAAGTTATATCAAAATGTGCTACTGGTGGTCAAGCGAAATGGGAGGATACCCTTACTGTTCAAACGAAAGATAGTTGATGTCTCGCCCCAGGTGTACGTGCGTGCTTCCCTCATGGACGACGATTGGGAGCCATTGAGGCGGCTTTTGGAGGAGTATGGGCCTCTCAAATCCCGCAGCGCCAGCCGCTCTTGGCAGAGGGGAGCCTCAACTGGCCCATTTTTGCAGTAATCGTTGCCATATCCGGTTTTCTACCAAGTGACCGGTAAGCGAGCGGGAAGCTGCGAGGAGTGGCACGCTCGCTCATTTTACCCCATCAACAGGGACTTCGATGCTCTTATCCGTGTGCCTGGGCGCCTGAATGCGTCCACTGTGCAGCGAGATAGCATCAACTTAACATCAACTTTCGCGCTGGCCTGTCCCAATGCCCTGGCCGGTTCGGTTAGTTTAGATTCTTCAAAGCTGTGGTAGCAAGGTGAGCTTATCACTGTTAGCGAGCGGACGCGGCACGCACAGCATACGTCTTTTTCCTGCGTTCATCATCACCCAGGAACTCATCCTCCCCACGCGAGCGCACCGCGAGGTGCAGCGTAATCGGATTGGCACGATGGGCAGCCGCCAGATCAGTGGAGGCAGGCACGCTCACGAGCGCGTTCAGCACGCGCTCGTGCCATTGGGCACCCAGCGCCAGCCTGGCCTGCTCGTCCTGTGTATCCTGCAATTCCAGGTACAGGTAATACTCGTTGGGGCGCGCCGGGTCAGCCCGATGCTTGAAATGATGAATCTGAGATGTGAGATCAGCGGCCTGCAATGCCTGTTCCACGATGGCAGGCGAGATATTGGCGCCGTTGACAATGCAAATCTCGTCGGCGCGCCCCAGGACAACGCCAAGCGTAGCAACTCTGGGCACATCCCAAGGGTGCCCACCCGCTTGCTGGAAATCCTGACGCCAGCGAGGGGTGGCTTTATCAAGCAGCTCAATGATCTTTTCTATCCGGCGCGTCCAGACCAAATCGCCAATCTTATACCGGACCAGCGGGCGGTGCTTCCACATCGTCAGTGTCAGCCCTTCTGGCCGGTCGAACTCAAAGTGGATGGAAAGCGGCGGAATGAACTCGAGCCAGGGCTTCTCCTGATGCTCCTGCGCCAGTCCCAGCAGCGTATAGAGTTCAGGGTGCTGCGCCAGATGGCGCTCCAGCCAGATAGTGAAGCGCGTGGTGTGGGCCATCAACTGGCCGGTATCAGAGCTAATATACAGATAGGTTTCGCTGGTGAGCGAGGCTGGATCGAGGTGCATTTCTCGCTGGATCATCTGCCTGATGGGCCGCACGACCAGTTGCCCACCAATCAGAATATGCTTCTGCCGGAAGGCATCCCAGTCGACGCGCTCCGACTCTGGCAAAGCAGCGATGTAACCAAACAGGCGCTCCAGCGAACCGGGGAAAGAAATGAGCAGCAACGAGGCATATCCTTGCCTGGCAAGCCAGCGTAGCCAGGCGTGAGTCGTTACGCTGTTCTCGCCAGTAGCAATCACTTCCATGTTCCAGCCCTTTTGCTCTTTCAGCGAAAAAAAGGCGCGATAGGGCATATTGCCACTCTGGTCCCCGCCTTCAACGGCATTCATCAGCACAACAGCAGTAGGAACCCCAGCAGCAGTGCCCAGATCGCGCAGGACGGCCTCGAAAGCCGCGCGCGAAAGATAGAACTCAGGCCAGCCCAGCGGCCAATGCACAGGTACTCGCAGTGTTCCAGACGAACGGCCAATCAGCGCGTCGCCGCGCGGCGACGGCACCTGCTGATCAAGCAGATCGCGGTCGTTTATGCCCTCGGTGTCGTCTTTGCTGATGGGGGGAAGCTGCAAAAAATCATCCCAGGTGAGATGCTGTACCCGCCCAGCGTGAAAGCCATGCTTCTCAAACAGAGTTCGATAAAAGGGGACTTGCTTAAACGCACGTTGCGCGGTGCGCAGCGCTGCCCTGCGACCCATTGCCTCGATTCGTCTGAAGCCTAAAAAGCTCAGGAGTCGGTTTGCTGCCCTGGGATGGCTGGTGAGGTACATCTGAAGTCGGATGGAGAATGAAAGACGCATTGAGAGCTTGCTCCGTTCTTAGCGATCCTGTATCCACGCTGTTGTAACGTCATACACCCTGTCTTTTCCCTAAGCTGGCGGCAGTACAATCGACCCATTAGCAATTTTATGCTCGTTTCTTGTATTATACCAGATAAGAAGGCTATCTGTTAAGCGCTCTGCTGAAAGGCTTCTCTTTTCTGGAAAGGCGGGCTACTCTCGTGAAGAACCGTACCCTATCTGCTACTTCCACCGCTCTCCAGCCTCGCAAACAGGTGCCAGGACCAACCAGCACGCGGGCAACCACCCAGGCGATGGAGCGCGATCCGCTTCAATTTCTTCTGGAGATGACGCGCCAGTACGGAGATATTGTGCGTTTGCCTTTGACCTTTGGCACTACCTATCTCCTGAATCATCCCGACCATGTGTTGGCCGTACTCCAGGAGCAGGCGGCAATCTTTGGGAGAGAGCCACATGAGAAGGCGATTTTCAAGCGCTTTGTAGGGGGAAGCGTGCTGACGACTGAAGGGGAGACCTGGCGGCGGCTGCGGCGGCTGGAACAACCGGCATTTGGGCGCCGCCACCTGAGCGCCATTAGCAGCCAGATTGTTGAAACGGTGCAAACGTTTTTGGAAGGGTGGCGCGACCAGGCGGCACATGGCGCCATCCTGGATATGGTTCCTGAGATGAGAGCTTTGACGCTGCGCATTCTGGGAAAAGCTATCTTCTCGCTCGACCTGAGCAGTGAAGCCACCACCATTGGCAGCGCGCTCACCGTCCTTAATGCCTACGCGCTCGCGCTGTTTTATCATCCGCTGCTTCCATACTTTGGACCGCTTTCTGCCCGCAACAGGAGGGGCCGGGCAGCGCTGCGCGATCTAGATAGCACAGTCTTTCGCTTGATTCGGGAACGCCGCGCCCTCTTAAGCACCAAGGGGCCTCGCCAGGATGATCTGCTCACCTTCTTTTTAGAACTTCGGGAGGAGGATGGCACGCCAGCGTTGCCGGATACGCAGATTCGCAACGAAACCCTCTCGCTGCTCATTGCGGGCCATGATAATTCGACGAGTTTGCTCTGCTGGCTCTGGTATCTGCTGGCCCAACATCCGAACGTTGTTGAGCGGCTCTCAGAAGAGGTGACAGAGACTCTCGAAGGCCGGGCGCCGACATTCGATGATCTTGAGAGGCTACCTTATGTTCAAATGGTTGTGGAAGAGACGCTGCGGCTCTACCCGCCGGCGTGGTCCTTCCCGCGCCGGGCGCTGGCCGACACGACCATTGGCGGATACACCATTCCAGCAGGTTCAACCGTCTTGCTCTCTCCTTATACGACCCATCGGCATCCGGCCTTCTGGCCTGATCCTGAAGTCTTTGACCCAGGCCGATTTGGCGCGGACACCCCACCTGGGCGTCCACGCTATGCCCACTTCCCATTTGGGGGCGGGCAGCATCAATGTATGGGCGCTGCATTTGCCATGATCGAAGCACAGCTCGTGCTGGCGCTGATGATGCAGCACTATCGTCTTGAACTCGCCCCCGGCGTCCAGATTCACCCGGAACCGCTTGTCACCCTGCGCCCACGTGAGCTACCGATGCGGCTCCGGTTATGATCGTCGTTCCATTTCTTCGCTTTCTGCCAGGAGTGACTGCAACTGCTCGCGCCGCTCTGCTTCGCTGATTGTCACAGCTTCTTGCACCGCAGCCACCAGTTCATAGGGAGGCACTGGCTTGACCAGATAGCGATCAGCGCCCAATGCCAGCCCGGCAAACTGCTGTTTCTCCTGTGCCAGTGCGGTCAACAAGATAAGGGGCGTCGCTGCCGAATCTGCATCACCCCGCAGTGCCTGCACCAACCGATAGCCATCCAGGCCAGGCATCTTGACATCAATAACCATGCAATCTGGGCGAACCTGAAAATATTGCTCCAGCGCCTGTTCTCCGTTTTTGGCCTGTACTACGCTAAAGTGGCCTAGCAATTCCAGGCCATCCGCGAGCAACTGGAGCAGGTCGGGATCGTCATCCACAATCAGGACCGTGTAACGCTGCTTCGCCACCTCGGCCATTGTGCGTTCCTCGTTTCTCTTCCTGGCGATGGGTGCCACGCGCCGACGCCTATCGCGCCACGCGGGCTATGTGTCCTGCGCGGCGGAGCAGGAGCATCCGCCCGGTGAAGTTTGCCGCAGGTGTCAGAGGTTTCACCAAATAGTCATCCGCACCCGCTCGGAAGGCGCGAATCTTGTCCATAACAGCCCGCCGCTGCGTCACGCACGCAATGAGGATGCGTCGCAGAAAAGGATCGGCCTGTAAATACTGGATGAACGCCACGCCATCTCCATCTGGCTGGTCAAGTTCCAGGACTAGCAAGGCGGGATATTCCCGCTGAATGGCCTGGGCCGTTTCGCGCAAGCTGCCCGTCACGACACAGCGGAAGTTGGCCTCCAGAAGTCGGACTAACTGCTGCTGGGTGCTGGGATCAGGATCAGCGACGATCACGGTCGGCAAGCTGGATGACATCCCCATTAATTCCCCTCTTCTCTGGCAAGCATCTCAGACAGGCTGTGCTGCTGACCGCCCTCCTCTAGTCTTGCCCTGCTCTCCACATGACGGGCGAGAAGACAGCATGAGAGTGGTAAGCCTAATGTACCATGTGCTGTCAAGGTCTGGGCACAATACGTACCCCCTATCAGCCAAACTTTGCAATGATAGCCCGATCATTCCCCTTGGGCTTGTTGAGCTTGCCCCGCTTTGGTAGAGCCAGGGGACATGGAGCATTCATTGCTGGTCCTCCTGGTGGGTGTTGTTCAGGATTCTCCCGCTAGAAGCCTTCCCGCAAGGCAGCTTTGGCGGCGAAGTAGCCACAGAGGCCATGCACTGCCCCGCCTGGTGGCGTGGACGACGAACAGAGATATAGCCCCTTGACAGGTGTGCTGTAGGGTTTCAGCCGAATGGTTGGGCGGGTGAAAAGCTGCCAAATGTCCTGGACGCCGCCGTTGATGTCGCCGCCAATATAGTTGGGGTTATAGCGCTCCATCTCTGCGGCAGTGAAGACGTGCTTTGCCAGAATGCGCTCGCGGAAGCCGGGGGCAAAACGCTCGATCTGTTGGATAATGCGCTCGCTGACATCGCAGGATGAACCGCCAGGCACATGGCAATACGCCCAGACGGTATGCTTGCCTGCCGGGGCGCGTGTCGGGTCGAAGAGGCTTTGCTGGGCCAACAGCACGTAGGGACGCTCTGCATGCTCGCCCCTCCAGACGGCGCGCTCGGCGTCGGCAATCTCAGCCAGGGCACCACCAATATGTACGGTTCCAGCACGCAGGCATGCCTCCGCTTTCCAGGGGATAGGGCCATCCAGCGCGATGTCCACTTTGCAGACACCTGGGCCATAGCGGTAGCGCTGAAGCTGGTGTTGGTAGCCTTGCGGCAATTGGGGATGGGCAATGCGCAGCAACTGGCGCGGGGTGACATCACAGAGGATGGCATGGGTAGAGGGCAGCATCTCCAGCGACTCTACCTCCATGCCAGTGACGATCTCCCCTCCCAATGTGTGCAGGTAGGCAGCCATCGCATCAACAATGCTCTGCGAGCCGCCGCGCGGAATGGGCCAGCCAACAGCGTGCCCCAGCATACCCAGCGTCAGACCAAACGCCGCGCTGACCGGCGACTCCAACGGGAGCATGGCGTGGGCCGCGATCCCGGCTACCAGAGCGCGGGCACGCCTGCCCTTAAAGCGGCTTTCTGCCACCCCGCGTATCGAGCGAATGGCCTGCAAACCAAAACGGAACAAGACTAGAGGATGACGTGGTGGAAGAGGCAATGGGCCAAGTGCGTCCTCAATCAACTGCTCCCAATGCTTGACCAATGGCATCATTAATCGACGGTAGGCAGTGGCATCATCGCCTAGCCACGCGCCCGTCGCCTCAATGGAACGCTCCAGCACGGCAACAGAGCCATCGTCAAAGGGATGGGCCAGCGGCGCTGGTGGCTGAATCCATTCGACGCCATATTGCTCCAACGGCAGCGTGCGCATGAAAGGCGAGGCGACGCCCATTGGGTGAATTGCCGCGCAAATATCATGTGCAAAACCAGGCAAGGTGAGTTCTGTGGTGCGACAGCCACCGCCGATTTTGTCTCTGGCCTCGAAAACGATAACCGTGCGCCCGGCGCGGGCCAGAGTGATGGCGGCTGCCAAGCCATTTGGCCCAGAGCCAACCACCACCGCGTCATAGGCACGATGAATTGACATACAATACCCACCATCTACCGGCTGACGCTGGCGTGCTGATTGCCATAGCCGAAGTGCGTCAGCCGGTTTCAATGCTCGACCACCAGTACGCCGATCCTGGGATTGGTGAGCAATTTCTTTCACTCGGGGCGTTCATCGTCCAGACCGGAGGCAATCTCTGTCGTCTCTGCCATTACTTGATAGCCCCGTGCTGCTGCATAGGCACGCAGGCGCTCCATCTGGCGCTGGGTATCCTCTTGTTGGTCGGCGCTGGATACCCGCACGTTAGGTATAGTATGCTACAAGAGAGGATACTATACAACAATCAATGTAATTCTCATCAATCTGGCGCCAATTGTGCCCTTTGCCATCCTTCTGGAAGGCGGCCAGCGCTGTTTGCCCACACAGGTTGAGAAGAACCATCTGACCTGGCTAAAAAAGCGAAGACCATCATTCGCCTGCCAAGTGTGAGCTAGTTCACACTGATTGCCGAAAGATTCATGCACCTCAAACGCTCTCAAAGTATGAGGGATTTGTTGAGGTCTTCTCACGCATAGATTCTTGAAGGAGTATCCAGATGAACGTTGATGCGCTCGCATTTCTGCGTGGCCTGCTGCCGCTCTTCACGCTTGCCCTGCTGCTAACGGGCTGCGCGGCCTCTAGCATCACCGGCTCGCAGCCAGCAGCAACCGTTCTTCCTCCCACGTCGACCCCGGCGGGCGCGCTGCCCACCTTCAGCGACTGGCGTGTGGCCTATATCGGCCAGGATGGCACACTCCACGCGATCTCCCAGAATGGTGCCAGCGATAGCCGCGTCAGTGCTGCTGGTGAGGCTTTGCCCCTGATGGAGCAGAGCAGTTACGCTGTCTTCTCAGCGGGCACCTCGCCGGATGGGCACTATTTCGCGTACAGCAGCGATCAGACGTATATCATCAATCTGGCAGCGCACAACGTGCCTACCCTCCCGCTTGCGACCCTCGCATACGCCCCCTCCGCGCTGTGTTGGTCGCCAGATAGTAAACGGCTCGCCATTGACGACGCTAGCCAGGGCTGGAGTATCGTTGATGTTGCCACCGACCAGGCAATGCTCGTGCCGGGATCGGTGGCAGCGCAGGCGGAACTGCTTGGTTGGATTGATGCCACTCATCTGCTTGGACTGACGGGGCACCCGGGCGACAGCACCCGCATACTGCTCTCGCTTGATGTGTCCAGCGGGGCGCGGCGCACCATTGCCACTGTTTCAACCGGCAGCTTGAGCAACCCCATCTTTGTGCTTTCCCCAGATGGCAAGCAGGTACTCCTGTATAATATCGTCGGGGGCGAGGGGGACACAATCCCCTACAGGCCGTTTGTTGCGGTGATTGACACGGCTACCGGCCAGCAGCAGCCACTCCCCAAGATTGCCCAGCTCACGAACGGGGGGTTTGAATCCGTTGCCTGGAAGCCGGGCACCGAAACCGTCGCTGTCGCCATCGCCGGTCCCTGGCTCTTGGACCTGGCACGCGATACCGCGATCCGCCTGCCCGGCGACCAGTTTCCGCTGGGCTGGGCGCCGGACACCGGGGCGCTGGTGCTGAGCGATTTGGGGGATCTGCGGGACCAGGTGTTGCCTGGCGGGGGAATAGTGCCTTCGGCAGTGCCTCATCTGATCAGCATCATGCCTTCGCTCTCGGCTGCGCCGCAGGTGCTGGTGCAGGCGGCCTATGCGCTGCCCTTCGTTGGCTTTGTGCGCACCGCCTGATGCCCTCGTGCATGAGCGACCTCTTACGGGTCGTGGGGTTTTGAATATAATAGCTTCGTGAAAGAATTATTTTCCGAAGCTATAAAGTGTTGTATAATGACGATACTTGCTTGAAATTGCGGGTAATGTGTGGGCCTCCAGAAGCGCGCGGGTCAAGATATGGCTGAGCATCCAAGATCGTTGAGAAAAGCGGAGCCTTCTGATAGTCACCTGGCGGCGGCTCAATCTGTGCCCTTCGATGCCAACCTGCTCGTCGGCCAGTTGGCACTATCCTCCCTTGCCATCTACCAGCGCGACTTCGCCGCCTATCTGGCCTATGCGACACGCTGTGCCCTCGACCCGCTTCGGCCCACCACCCTGGCTCGTTGGCGCACTGCGCTGGACCAGGCAACTACAGCCAGACTTTGCTCTCACGAGAGGTTGGAGAACTCCTCTCGACCTGGCTCTCCCGCCGCCTGGTCCAGAGCGCGTTCGTCTTTACCGCCTTCGATGGTCGGGGGACCGGGCGGTTGAGCGCCTGCCCCATGACGGCACGGGCCATTGAGTATCTGGTAGCTGAGTATGCCGATGCCTGCATGCTTGCGCATGTCAAGCCACATGACTTTCGCCGCTTCCTTGGCACAATTCTAGCCAGGCGCGACATCCGCCAGGCGCAAAAGGTGCTGCGCCATAAGCGTATCGATACTACTGCTGCACACTATGTCCTGGATGAACTGGAGCCGGGACTCTCTAATGACCTGTATTGAGCGCATCTGCTCCGACAGCGCACCAGCATACATCTGGAGAACAAAGGGCTGCACCCTAATCAGGCTGCCGCAATAGATGACATGATATAACTCACAGAAGGGGTTGTCGCCGTATTTGAGCAGCGTTTTTCTATTCTCGTATCCCCGACCGTCCCTGGTGAGAACAATATTGAAGCAGACGTAGTATTTCCAGTAGAGATACTTGAAAAGTTGACCTCAATTCAGTAAAAGAGCCGTTCGCGGTAAGGGAGCATAGCGTTGAGTCAGCAAGAACCGCCAGAAAACCAGGTACAGGGTGGCACATTTATGCCTGCTGCCATACTAGAGCAAGCTATCGCTCAAGTCAAGCGAGTGGCCGATCTGCTGCGGGCGGCCATCAGCCAGGTGATCGTCGGCCACCAGACTGCTATCGACTTGCTGCTGGTCGCTTTGCTTTGCGAGGGCCATGTGCTGCTCGAAGACGTGCCCGGCATCGGTAAAACTCTGCTCGCCAAAAGCCTGGCCCGCGCACTTGGCTGCTCCTTCCAACGCATCCAGGGAACTCCTGATCTCTTGCCCTCCGACCTGACCGGCATTAACTACTTCAATCAGCAAACGGGTACATTCTCTTTTCGTCCTGGTCCTCTGCTCGCTCAGATCGTGCTGGCCGATGAGATCAACCGCGCGACCCCACGCACGCAGGCCGCCTTGTTGGAGGCGATGGAGGAGCGCCAACTGAGCATCGAACGGGAGACCATCCCCCTGCCACGCCCCTTCCTGGTGCTGGCAACCCAAAATCCCGTTGAACTGGAAGGCACGTTTCCCCTGCCAGAAGCTCAACTCGACCGCTTCTTGCTGCGTCTGCGGCTGGGCTACCCCTCCATCGAGGAAGAGCGCACCATCTTGCGCCGCTTTCGCTCGGAGCAGCCCTTGCAAGCCCTTGAGCCGGTGGTAGAGGCAGAAGAGGTGCTGGCCTTGCAGCAAGCAGTGCAACGGGTTGTTGTGACGGAGGCGGTTGAGACGTATCTGCTTGCGCTCGTGCGGGCCACACGCAGTCAGCAGAATATTGAACTGGGAGCCAGTCCACGCGCGGCGCTGGCGTTGGAACATGCCAGTCAGGCGTTGGCAGCGATAGAGGGGCGAACATTCGTGCGACCTGATGAGGTGAAACGGATAGCGCCAGCGGTGCTAGGGCATCGATTGATGCTCTCGGCGCAGGCGCGGCTACGGGGCCGCAGTACAGAGCAGGTACTCGCGGAGGTGGTGGCGTCAGTGCCGGTGCCAGTCGAGGAGCTTCTCCTCACTGGTACAGGGACAGAGGATGCACGCCAGGGGCATGTGGCCCGTCAAGGGTAGGGGTGAACGATGTGGCTCTCTCGTAGCCGGATTCAATCTTCCAGGCAGCAGATGCGTTCGCGCCGCCCGAAAGATGTTGAGAAGCCAACCTGGCTCTCTACTCAAGGGCGGCGTTCGCGCCGCCCCTGGTATCTGGTGACACTGGTACTGTTTCTTGGCAGCTTTCTGGTGCGGCAGCCACTTGTCTTTGTCGCTGGTCTCCTGTCGCTGGTTCTGGCCGTCATTCCAGAACTGTGGTATCGCTTTTGCTTTAGCGGGCTGCTTTATCAACGGTATCTGGAGGAACGCCGCGCATTCTTCGGCGAGACCATTACCATACGCCTGAGCATCGAAAATCGTAAACTACTGCCTTTGCCCTGGATCGAAGTAGCGGACGAGTTTCCTGAGTCGCTGACGCTTCAGGGAGGAAGATTGGAGGCACATTTTAAGCAGCGCCGCCTGTTGCTCATCAACGCCTTCTCACTCAGGTGGTATCAGCGTGTCACCCGTCGCTATCGGATTTGCTGCGTTGCGCGTGGCATTTTTACCCTGGGGCCATTGACTCTGCGCAGTGGCGATCCCTTCGGATTGCTCACCCGCGAGCAGCCCTTGGAAGGGCTTGACACCGTGTTGGTGTATCCCCCTGTCCTACCTATCGAGCGTTTTGGCTTGCCATCGCGTCATCCATTTGGAGAGCGCGCTGCACCGCGCCGCCTCCTGGAAGACCCTCTGCGCGTGGTTGGAATCCGCGATTGGGCGCCTGGAGACGATCTGCGGCGGATACATTGGAAGGCTACAGCACGCGCTGCGACCTTACAAAGCAAAGTGTATGAGCCAACCACTACCTGGAGCCTGGCACTCTTTGTGAACATCAATAGCTATGCTAACCCGGCACAGGGGATCAACCAACCGCTTATTGAGTTGGTGATGGCTGCTGCTGCATCTGTAGCTGCATGGGCTGCTGAGCAAGGCTATGGAGTGGGCCTCTTTTCCAATGGTATTCAGGCAATGAGTGATGGAGTGGAGGAACTATCATCTCTCGGCGTTGAAGAACGGGCAAACGAGTCATACCGGGCAGCGCTGGTCCGCCTCCCACCTTCCAGCCGGCCAGAGCAACTGCCGCGAACCCTGGAGGCGCTGGCCCGGCTCGTTCCTTATTTTGGCTCACCTATGGAACAACTGCTTCTTACCGAGCAAACCCACCTACCTATTGGAACAACGATGGTGTTGGTAAGTACCGCCGATGCCCTTACCGCACCAGTGATTGAAGCGCTTCTACGGGCGCAGGCGCACGGGCATGCTGTGGCCTTACTCCTTGCCGGAGATGCGCCAGTTGAAGCACCAGGTCTGCTCATCTATCGGCTGGGCACCGAGGAGGTTTGGCATGAGATTGTGGCGCAGACGACAAGGGGAGAATCGCCCACTCAGGCAGCTATTGCTGAAACCAGCAAGCGGTCCATTCTGGCTTGAAATGGTCGTATTGCCTCTGGGCATGCTTGCATTGCAAGCGCTGCCTTTAGGCGCCTGGCTGCAACTTGGCGCGGCCTGGGTAACAAAAGACGCCTCTCAGGCCCTGTTGCCTCCCTGGGCACTGGTGCTTATTCCGCTGCTGGCATTCTGGCTGGCGCGCTGGCTGACAGGGCCATCCGCACCTGGAAGATGGGCTTTTATCTTGCCCTGGATCAGTGGACTGGCTACGCTTCTACTTGCCTGGTATTTACGCTTCTATACCACTGACGGACCTTTCTGGCAGTTTAGCTGGTTGAGTGCGATCTTGCAGGACGTACAAAAAGACAGTGGCGATGTTGCTGGCGTTGTTGGTATTCTTCTCTTATGGTCGCTGCTCTGGTGGCGCGGACTGCGCCTCGGACGTAACCAGCTTGAGTTTGAGGAAGCCGCCCGCAGTTTCAGGATAGGCTTTGCTGCGCTGATCGTGCCACTTCTGCTGCTTGGTACGGTCGACAGCGCGGCGCGCACCGAGTTAGGGGCACTACTGGGGCTGACGCTGCTACTGTTTCTGCTCGCTGGGCTAACGGCGCTCTCGCTGGCCCGGCTGGCTGAGATACGTCGTGTGCGCCATGTGCGAGGGAACACGCAGGCAGACCCCACACGCTCCTGGACAATTGCACTGCTGGCGCTCAGCGGGGCGCTGGTTTTGATGTTGTTTGGGATCGAGCAAGCGTTTTCCTATCAAACATGGCTAGCAGTAATTTCGACGCTCCACCCGCTTTGGGATGCCATCAGCACTGTTGCAGACTGGATCGCTTTAGGGTTAGGTTTTGTCATTTACTGGATCGTCTCCCCACTAGCACAATGGATACAGTCCCTCTATGAGCAAGGTACACAGGCTGAGCAACCTCAAGGCACTCCCCCACATGTGCTGTTTGGAGGAGGTAACAGTGGTGGTCCGCCAGCAGAATGGCTGTTGATAGGTCGCTGGGTGTTTATCTGTGGGGGAATTGTCATTCTCCTGGTGATCCTGAGCCGTGTTTTTCGCGGCATCGCTGCCCGTCGACGTACTTATGATGCAGAAGAGGAGCGTGAAAACCTGAGCGCCACAGGTATTCTGAAAGGGCAAATCCGTTCCTTGCTTGCCAGCCTGGCGGCCCGTTTTCAGCGCAGGTCATCTGGCGAGCTAGAAGAACAGGATACAGTTGCAGGCAGTCCTGTGCGGCAGCTTTATCGCCAGGTGCTGCGCCAGGCCGAATTGCGTGGGCAGGGACGACGCAGCCCGGAAACGCCGGGCGAGTTTGCCAGGCGGCTTGGCTCAACACTGGCAATGCCTCCAAAACCCTCGACGACACCAGCAGTGCAGATGGCGAACCCACCATCGACAGCCCCTCAGCCCTCCAATCTACAGCCTCTACCTGACACAGACTTAGAAGCACTAACCATTGCATATGAGCAGGTGCGCTATGGCGATCAGGAACCATCACCAGACCAACTACCCACCCTCACCTCCAGTGCGCAGCATCTGTTAATGCGCCTGGCCCAGCATCAGACTGCCACGCCGCCCCCATAAAGAGCCAACAAGTCGTTAGCCTCGCTTATATGACGACAACTCTACGCCCTTGCAGTGCCATCCAATCGGTGTTACTATCCTGAGCAAGAAGAGGTTATCTTCTATGTCGGGACTTCAACAGGGAGTGACAAGATGGCGCGCACATGTGAGCGTCTGCTCGCCAGATAAAGCACCCTTGAAGCTTGCCTGCGTATGCCGCCTCACGTTGTGGTGTCAAGGCCGTCGCCCGGCAATGTGGCCTGGATAGTAGCAAGAAGGAGACCTGTATGGCAGATAAACAGCCGATTGTCGTTGCCCATGAAACGGTAGAACACCTGACGGTTACAATCAATGAATTACCCTCCAACATGCCCAAAGAAGAGACCCCAAAGTTTCACAAAAACGCGAAACATCTTCTGGAAGATTTGAAGCTTGGTTGCTGGCTCTGCCAGTTTCAAAAGCACCCTCTGGGCAGCGGACCGCTGGAAGTCCACCACATGATTGAATGGACTGAGTGGGGTGATGTCGACCCCGCAAAAGCAACAAAACTGCTAGGCTGTTTCAATCTTCATAAGTATTCAGGACAGCCAGTGGATGACCCTGATGATCTGGCGAATCTCATTGTGCTGCACGAATCCTGCCATCGCGGCCTGCCAGGTCAGGCCAAAATGTCCGGCGCCCATACGACGCCTATGCCCATCTGGTTTTCGCAAGGCGCAGCCAAAGACGGTGTGGAGATTGCCGGTGATGTCGACCATCTGCTCGACCGTATGGGAGCAAGCGGCAAAAAGGCCCAACCAGAGGAGTCAGAAACACAGGTGGGTCATGAAGAAGTTGAACAGTTCACTGTCGTCATTGACGACCCGGCCCATCCTCAACGAAAAGAGACCGAAAAATTCCGTATGAACCGCGAGAAGTTGCTGAAAGAAGTAGGATTCTGCTGGCTTTGCCAGTTCCAGGAGAAACCCTTGGGCGAAGGCGTGCTGGAGGCGCATCATATGGTGGAGTGGAGCGAGTGGGACGACGCTGACCCGGAGCGGGTGACAAAGCTCGATGGCCTTATTAAAGCTAACCCGTATTCGGGTCAGCCGGTCAATGACCCTGATGATATTGCTAACCTTATGCTGTTGCATGAGACCTGTCATATTGGTAAGCCAGGCAAGGCTGCCATGTCGGGTATTCATTTTACGCCTATGCCCATCTGGCTGGCGCAGGGCGCAGCCAAGAAAGGGTTTTCAATCACCAAAGATGTTGAACATGTGCTGGGTAAACTTGGCTCACTGCATCACGCGCCTGCGCCAATCGCCGCGCCACCTGCCTCCGCGCCACCTGCGGAGCATCGCCGCCACCGGCTTGAGGAGCATCGGCATGGCTTCAGTCTCTTTGGCATCCATTTTGGTTAAAGGACACTTCTGACCTGCCCACCAGCAACCACATCCGATGAGAATCTTGTCACTCTGACAAAACGCTCAACGGATGTGGTATCGCTGCTATGTTTCTTTGCTCAGCTTCCCACCTGCTGCACGGCGGTAATGAGTTGTGGCAGTAAAACAGCCGCATCTGGCGTTCCCCAACCAGTTGCCATATCCCAGCCTGGGCCTGCCTGGAATCCAGCCACTCCATCCAGGCTATTATCGCCCGTAGTAATATCGTGGAAGCCTTTCCCGGCCAGGGTATAGAGAGCAGGATTCAGAAAGCCCAGTGGTTTCCCGGCCATCTGATCGGCAATAGCCACCAGTCCAGCCCATTGAGGCGATGCCGCGCTGGTGCCACCAATACCACTCCAGCCAACGAGATCACCGGGATACGTGTGATAAAAGGGGAAATTGACTGCCGCTCCCCAGGAGACATCGGGAATGGCACGTTTGCCATTTAACGCACCCTGGTTGGGCAAGTTTTTCTGCCACTCTGGCTCTGCATAGAACTGGCTCAGGCCGCCACCGCTGGCGCCGCCAAGCTCGTTCCAGGTGCGCTCGCTCCCGTAATCGCCGGCCTTATCCTTTAAAGAGAGTTTTGTGCCCCCAACGGCTGTGACCAGCGGATCAGAGGCGGGCCAGCCAACGATTGGATAGTTATAGGTGTTGTTCTCAGAGCAATCCACATCGGTGGCACCATCATCACCAGATGAAGCCAGCACCGTAATATGCTCTGTCACCGCGCGCTGATAGACTTTTTGATCGTAGTCTTTTAACAGGTCTTGTCCTGTACCCAAGCCTTCGTTACAGGGATCGCCGACCAACGTTGGCTCGGAGGCACCAAAGCTCTGTGAGATTACCTGTCCCAGCTTGTGATCCATTGCATAAATGGAAAGCTGCTCAAATTGGGGGAACCCTTGTACGCCCTCCGTCTCGGAGACTGGACTGACGAGCAAGACAATATTCGCGCCCGGCGCAATAGCATGCGCCCACTCCACATCAAGGGTTGTCTCCCCCTCCCAGCCAACTTGATCGCCATTGCCGGGATTAATAGTAACCTGGCCGAGTGGATATTCCACATCGAGTTTGGGAGGATCGGGCAATCCGAAGGTCTGATCGAAGACCTGCAAATCGTGCTTGATCGTTGGGCTGCCAAAGGAATCGATAATAATGATCGTCTCACCCTTGCCTGTAAAGCCCCTGGCATAGAGTGGGTTCAAGTCGTAAAAGGTTTGGACCTGCTCTGGGCTGAAGCACCCACCAGGCGCTGCCGAAAGACTGCACTCATTGATTGCCTGGACCGCTTGAGGGCTGGGCTTGAATGGGCTGTCAACTGGCTGTGGAGTTCTGGTCGTGCCTCCCGGCGCTGTGGCGCTTTTATCGCTCAGGTTTGGCGTATTTGAGCCGTTGAATATACAGGATGAGAGTGCTAAGAGCGCTATCAAGAAAGCCAGAACGCGCCAGGTAAGAGAAAACAGCGCTTGCCTGGCCTGTCGGGTCTGCCAATATGTCATAGAGAAACCGGACCTCGATATGGCTGCATTCCTGGAGCCACAGTGCAGGCCCATACCCCTTTCTACAATCAGCACAGAATGACGATCCGCTAGCTTGCGTCTAGGTGGTCGCAACCCCTATACCACCATACCAGAGGCAGCCATGCTATTTCAATGGCAGAGGCCACAAAAAGAGTTTCTCCTGATGTAGATTCAAGATCAGCAGGTCTGGCTCAGGCCCAGACTCACTCCTATATCCCTGCAAGCGCAGCGCGTACATCATCTAGCGTCGGCGAAACCGAGAACGGCTGTCCGACAGCGCGACGCGCCCCCCTGATGTCCTTGAGGCCGTTGCCAGTGGCAACAACGATCACACGCTCGCGGGGGCCGATCAACCCCGATTCGCGGGCGGCGATCACCCCTGCCAGCGATGTTACTCCGGCTGGCTCGCCAAAAACACCGGTTGCCCGCGCCAGGCGTGGGATAGCTGCCAGAATGGCTTCATCGCTCACTTTCACATACGCGCCGCCCGACGCCTGCACGGCACGCAGCGCCTTGGTGGTGTTGCGCGGCTGGCCCACCGCAATACTGTCGGCCAGCGTGTTCGCCGGAACAGGCTGCAACGGCTCGCCCGTGCGGAAGCATTCATAAATAGGGGCGGCCCCTTCGGCCTGCACGCCCAAAAGGCGCGGCAGGCGGCTCAAAACGCCTAACTTTTGCATCTCTACCAGGCCCTTCCAGATGCCTGCAATCGTGCAGCCATCGCCAACGGCCACTGCCAGCCAATCGGCCATATCGTCTTGAAGCTGTTCACCAATCTCCAGCCCGCAGGTCTTTTTGCCTTCCACCAGATAGGCGTTGATGGCGCAGTTGCGATTGTACCAGCCAAACTCAGCAGCCGCATCCATCGCCAGATAGTACGCCTGGTCGTAGGAACCGCGCACCGTAAAAACCGTCGCGCCATACACCAGGAGCTGTGTCACTTTTGCCTCTGGCGCCGTTTCAGGAACAAAAATAAAGGCACGCAGCCCCATGTTTGCAGCGAAGCCTGCCAGCGATGATGCCGCGTTGCCAGTCGAAGCAACGCTAATGGTATCACGTCGTAATTCAGCCGCTTTAGTGACGCCAATCGCTGAAGCGCGGTCCTTAAATGAACAGGTTGGATTGCGCGTCTCATCCTTGATGAGTAGACCGCCTAACCCCAGTTCGCGGGCGAATTGGGGCGCATCATAGATCGGCGTCATGCCCAATTGAAGCGTTGGCAGCCGGGCGTTACGTCCCACAGGCAGGACGGGCAAATAGCGCCAGATGCTCTGCCGCCTGTCGTTTGCCAACGTCTCTTTATTGAGTTCCCGGCGCACCAGGCTATAATCATATTCCACGTCCAGAATGCCTTCAATTCCACATGCCGGGCAGGTATAGAGATCAGGCTGCTCTTCATACTGGGCGCCGCATTTGACACAGCGCAGGCCCGTCACATTGGTTTTGGTTTCAATCATCACTCGCCTCTTTTTCTTATAAAGTTGCTCGCTTGAGAAAACGTCCCTGCCCGGCATGTCCAATAAAGGTGCCCTCATCAACAATCACCTCACCCCGCAGCAGCACCGTGCGCACCGAGCCTTTGATCCGCGTCCCCTCATAGGGGTTGTAGTCGACGCGCATATGATGCGACGCGGCGCTCAGCACCTCCTCGCGTTCTGGGTCAAACAACACCAGATCAGCGTCGCTGCCGACAGCAATCGTCCCCTTGCGCGGGTACAGGCCAAAAAGTTTGGCCGGTCTTGTCGCCACCAGATCAACAAAATGTTGCAGATCAAAACGCTTGCCGCCAACGCCGCCGCTGTAGATCAGCCCAACGCGCGTTTCAATTCCTGGCAGGCCGTTAGGAATCTTGGTAAAGTCATCTTTGCCTAAATCTTTCTGTCCCTTAAAGAAGAAAGGGCAGTGGTCAGTAGAGACAGCATCGAGATCGCCACGCTCCAGCGCAGCCCAGAGCGCCGCGCTGTCCGCAGCCTTGCGCAGTGGGGGAGTGCAGACGTATTTCGCTGCCTCAAAATCCGGCAAATCATACTTCTCTTCAGAAAGGAAGAGATATTGTGGGCAGGTCTCTGCCCAGACTGGCTCACCGCGCCCCCTCGCCTCGATGATCTTGTCCAGCGCCGCCGCGCAGCTCACATGCACAATATAGACCGGCGCCCCCGCCAGCTTTGCCAGTGTAATCGCCCGCTCTGTTGCCTCGCCTTCCAGCAGCGCCGGGCGCGTATGGGCGTGATGTGCTGGGCCAGTCTGCCCGGCAGCCACCGCTTCGCGCACCAACAGATCGATCACGCAGCCATTCTCAGCATGGACACAAACCAGCGCGCCCAGGTCCGCCGAGCGGCGCAGCACCTTAAAGATCGTCTCATCATCGACCATAAAGGTAGTGGGATAGGCCATCAGCAGCTTAAAGCTCGTCACCCCCTCGCGGACCATATCGGCCAGCGCCTTTTCTGGCGCGCTGGTCAGATCGGTTATCGTGATATGAAAGCCATAATCAACCGCTGCTTTGCCTTGTGCCTTGCCATGCCAGGTCTCCAGGGCATAAGCCAGCGTTTGCCCGCGATACTGGTTGGCAAAATCAATAATGGTCGTCGTGCCTCCACATGCCGCTGCAATGGTGCCCGTTTCAAAATCATCTGAAGAGTTCGTCAGAGGCAGCGGCAAATCCAGATGGGTATGGACATCTACCGCGCCGGGGAAGACATATTTCCCTGTCGCGTCAATCACCTGGTCGACGCTTTGCGCCAGAGCGCCCAAATCCTGCCCGACAGCAGCGATGCGCTCGCCATCAATGAGTATATCGGCCAGATAATCATCAGAAGCCGTCACCAAATGGCCGTTACGAATCAGCGTTTGAGACATCGTTCGGTTCCCCCTCTGCTTTTCTATGGGAGCAAGACCTTATATCACCGGCCACGTCGGCTTTAATTCAATCCCTGCCCGCTGGTACAGAGTCACTGCATGCTCGCGCGCTTCGACTTTGACGCGCTCTTCATCCATTGTGAGCAACTGCTGGCCGCGCACAATCCACCTGCCATCAATCATCACGGAATCAACTTCGCCGCCAGTCGCGGCATAAACCAGCGTGGAGATAGGATTCATATTCGGTGTGGTATGCAGCCTGTCCAGATCAATGACGACCAGATCGGCTTTTTTGCCCACCTCCAGCGAACCAATTTCGTCAGCCATACCAACGGCTTTGGCCCCATTGATGGTTGCCATCTCCAGCACGGTTTCGGCTGGCACCGTCAGCGGGTCCAGCGTCACGCCTTTATGCAGAATCGCTGCCAGTTTCATCTCACGAATCAGATCATAATCGTTGTTGCTTGGCCCGCCATCACAGCCCAGCGCCACATTCACGCCCGCTGCCAGCATCTGCGGCACCTTGCAGATACCTGATGCCAGCTTAGTATTGGAAGAAGGGTTATGTGAGACATGCGTGCCGGTACGCGCCAGCTTTTCCAGTTCCGGCGGCGTCAGCCAGACCATATGCACCAGCACCACATCTGGCCCCAGCAGGCCCACGCTCTCGGCAAAATCAACCGGTGTCAAGCCATAGGTTTCGTTGAGATAGATTTTATCGGCTTCCACTTCGGCCAGGTGCATGGTCATGCCCATGCCGCGCTTGCGCGCTTCGCCAACCATCTCGCGGTAGAGTTCCGGTGTGACACCGCCGGGCGTGCGCGGCCCAAACCAGACGCGAATGCGCCCATCGGCCTTGCCGTTCCACTGGTCATACATCTGTAGTGTGCCCAGCAGGCTTTGCTCGCGGGTCTCGCGCATGCCGGGATACATCGCATTGCTCCTGGTGGCGTAGGTACCGATGTCCATCACAATCTTGCCCAGGCAGGCGCGGATACCGCTGTCGCGCGCGACCTCGGCGATGCCGCTGTAGCCATAGCGATCTGCCAGCCCGGACTCAAGGAAGGTGGTCGTGCCAGACTTCAGCATCTCGGCAATACAAAGCTGCGCGCTGACTCGTCCATCATCTTCGTTGAAGTTGCCCTGAAGCACCCACACCCGATCACACAACCATTCAATCAGCGCCATATCATCGGCGCAGCCGCGAATCAGCGCCTGCGCCAGATGGACATGCGTATCCACCAGCCCCGGTATGAGCAGCTTCCCGCCCAAATCAACGCGCTCCTCAGCCGGATAGCGCTCTCTCAGTTCAGCCGCTTTGCCTACTGCGGTGATGCGATCTCCCTGGACGACCAGAGCGCCGTCGGTGATGATCCGGCGCTGCGAATCTACAGTGATAATGGTGGTATTGTGCAGGAGCATAGTGTTCTCCTTCACTGGTCAACGTCCTCCCATTGTCAGCGCCATAATCGCGTTCTGAACGTGCATGCGATTCTCTGCCTGATCGTAGACCACCGACTGCGGACCATCGATCACCGCATCAGTCACTTCCACGCCGCGATCAGCCGGGAGGCAGTGCATATAAATGGCGTCTTCCTTTGCCAGACGCATGCGGCGCTCGTCACAAATCCAGTCGCTATAGCGTTTAATCGCCTCTGCCGATTCCTGTGGATCAGGAATGGAGTACAGCGGCCCCCAACTCTTGGGATAGACAACATCGGCGCCCACAAACGCTTCATCCATATCGTTGACTATTCTGAAGCTCCCGCCGGTCTTCCGCGCGTTCTCCTGGGCATCTCTCAGGATTTCCGGCATCAGTTCAAAGCCGGGCGGGTGCGCCAGTGTCACATCCGCGCCAAACTGCGTAAAGAGCTGCACCACCGAAACCGGCAAAGAGAGCGGCTTTGTATAGCTTTTTGCATATGCCCAGGACATCACAACCTTTTTTCCCCGCAAATCGTGCCCCTTTTTCTCGCGCACTGTCATCAAATCAGCCATTGCCTGGCAGGGATGAAACCAATCGCACTGCATATTAATGACCGGAATGGGCGCGTGTTCGGCCACAGCCCGCAGGTATTGGTTGCCTTCGCCCCAATCGCAGTGACGAATGGCAATGCCATGCCCATAAGAGCCAAGAATCTTGCCGATCTCTTTTGGTGTATCGCCATGCGAGATTTGCATCTTATCCGGCTCCAGAAAGATCGCGTGACCGCCCAGGCGTGTCATCCCCGCCTCAAACGAGTTGCGTGTGCGCGTGGAAGAGAAGAAGAAAAGCATAAAGAGTGTCTTATCGCGCAGATAAGGGGTTGGTTCATCCAGTGCCCACTTCATCTTGAGATCATCTGCCAGGTGCAGAACCGTCTCTAACTCTTCTCTCGTCCATTCCTGGGTACTGATAAAGTCTTTCCCACGCAGGTTTGTTTTCATGGCTGCTATTCCTCTATTCCTCTATATAAAGAATCGACGCCTGTTACGGCCTGGCATGTGTTGCTTTCCTGGCATACGCTGGCATTTCTGCCCCATCGGGCAGAATCCAGGTACCTGTCTCCCCCGCCAGCGCGCGTTCGATGGTTTCCGGCATAGTGATGAGCGCTGCCTTGCCGCCGCGCTCCAGATATTCTAGCGCCGCCTGTATCTTTGGTCCCATGCTGCCTCTGGCAAACTGGCCTTCATCGAAATAGCGTTTCGCCTCCGATACAGAAAGCACATCCAGATCGCGCTGGTCGGGCTTACGATAGTTCAGCGCCACTTTCTCAACAGCCGTTGAGATCAAAAGCAGATCAGCGTTGATAGACGAAGCCAGCAAGCTGGAAGCCAGGTCTTTATCAATCACGGCTTCGATGCCATGTAAATCGCCTTGCTCATCGCGGACCACCGGAATCCCACCGCCGCCAGCCGCCACAACAACAAAACCGTTATCAATCATCGTCTGGATAGACGCCCGTTCGATAATCTCTCTCGGACGCGGAGAAGCGACCACACGACGCCAGCCTCGCCCGGCATCTTCGGCCATTGCCCAGCCTTCTTTCGCTTGAAGCTCCTTTGCCTGCTCTTCGCTGTAGAACGGCCCAATAGGTTTCCCAGGTTGTTGCAGCGCGGGATCGCCAGCATCTACCAATACCTGTGTCACCAGCGTGACCGCTTCGCGGTTGATGCCGCGCCGCCGAAACTCATTATGCAGCGCCAATTGGATCATATAACCGATAGCGCCCTGTGTATCAGCGCCGCACGAATCCAGCGGCACCGGATGCAGCTTGTGCCGCGAGAGTTCTGAGCGGAGCAAGATAAAGCCCACCTGTGGCCCGTTGCCATGCGTAATCACCACATTCCAGCCCTGCCCTATCATCGCGGCGATATGCGCTGCCGTCTCGCGCACTGCGTTCCACTGGTCCGGCACGGTCTGATGGGCGCCGTCTTTAATCAGCGAATTGCCCCCGATAGCCACAACTGCCAGATGAGCCATAGCACTACCCCTTTGTAGTTCGCCTTACTATCTCTTGGACATCTCGCTCAACACGAGTGGCAGCACTGCGTAAAAATCAGCGCACGCCGCAACCTCTTCAGCCGGAACCTGATCCAATACGGTATGCGCATACGTCTCAATACCGGGGCCAAAGCCAACCGATGGAATGCCTGCCTTGCCCATCCAATAGGTGGCATTGGTCGAAAAGACCCACTTGCTGACTGGCGCGACCCTACCATAGACCGCCCTGGTGGTCTCTTTTGCTGCCTGAATCAATAGATGCTCCTCAGAAAGCGACCAGGCGGGATAAATCTTCTCCACCGGAAACGTGAAGCCGGTATAGCTCGGTTCATCGTACAGAGGAATCTCAATGATTGCCTCATCGCCTCCTGGCAGCGCTCGCAGTTCTGCAAGCACGCTCTCTTTGGTATCGCCAACCGTGATACGGCGATCAAGATAGATAGAGCATTCATCAGGGACAGCGTTGAGTGAGGGTGTCTTGGTGGACACATTGGTAACGACAATTGAACCTGGGCCAAGAAACGGGTCGCCGCGCGTCTTCAACTCTTCATGCAGACGCTGTACGCCTTCAAGGAAAGGCAAAGCTTTATACATCGCGTTGACGCCGCGTTCCGGCGCGCTGGCATGGCAGGTGCGGCCCTTGAATGTCACGCTGATCTCAATACGCCCGCGATGTCCGCGATAAATCTGCATGCTGGTCGACTCGCCAATCACTACAAACTCTGGCTTGATGTGTTCATGTTCCACCAGTGCGTTGGGCGCAATGCCATCACACCACTCTTCCATGTTGCCAAAGTAATACAGCGACCAATCTTTCGCCAGCCCCAGCCGTTTGAGAACCGCCAGCGCGTAGATCATCGGCGGCGTGGAACACTTCTCATCGCCCGCGCCCAGTCCGTAGATGATGCCATCTTCGATCTTTCCCTCAAATGGATCCCACTGCCACTGGCTGCGGTCAGCAATGCCCACTGTATCGATATGGCTATCGTAGATCAATACACGCGGCCCATAGCCCACGCGGCCCAGAATATTGCCCATCGCATCGCGCCGCACCTCGTCAAAGCCTAGCTGTCGCATGCGGTCGCCAATCGCATCGCCCACCGGGCCAATCTTGCTATCGTAGCTGGGAATCCTGATGATCTCGCGCAAGAAGGCGATCATCTCATCATGGTGCTTCGCCAGTTCGTGTTTGATTCTGTCAACGTCTGTTGCTACAGGCATGTACCTATTCTCCTTTATCATGCTTTGCTTTGCATGTTTGCATGCTGCTGATTGCTCCCTGCGGTAACGGCTGCCGCTGCAAATCCTGGCAGGTACTTCACATTCACATAATTCACCCGATTATTCCGCAGCACTCCCCTCAGCAGCGCCTCCAGCCGGTAGTATTGCTTCATATCCACCACATGGTCGGCGGCGAGCCAGGCTGGCTCAAATGGTTCGCGGGATGGGTCAGTCCGCGCCAGCGCTTCGTCCAGCGCCCGCCAGGAGAGAAGTTCGTGGCCGGGCAGCTTCAAGGTCACTTCCACCTTGCCATCGGCAAAAATCGCCTGGCTTGCGCCATCACTATCCCCTTGAATTTCTAGCCTATATTCATGCCCCTGGATGCGCCCATAGATGCGGTCGCAGCCATCCGCGCACTCTACCCAGAAGCCGTCGTACTGGCGCTGCTTCTCCCAGGCAGCCCTGGAGCCAAAAAAGCTGGGCTTTTCAACAAATGGCCCGCCATACTCTGGGCAGAACGTATCGCAATTGCCACACTCGTTGCAGAAATCGGCGAAGTTGCCAATCTGAGTGCGTTTCTCGATGTAAAACTGGTGCGCTTCATCCGGCAAAAGCTGCCCGCGTGTCAGCCGATAATCCCGATAGACAAAAGAAACCGGCTCAACCTCGAAGACAAAGTTCGCATCATTTGGGCAGACCGGCAGGCATTTATCGCAGGAGAGACAGTCAAAAAAGAAAAGGTGGCTGTCGATTTTGCGCGGTTCCTTGCTGTTTTGTACCCAGCGATAGCGCGGGTCATTGCGCGTCTCCTCGGCGATAATCGGTGTATTGAGCAGTGCCGCCTGTTTTGCGATACGTTCATGCAATGTTTCAAGCACTGCCCCTGGAAGGCTTCCGCTGGTCCTGGCCTCCTCAATCACTGCCCCCAAATCGCTCTGCTCAGCCTCCACATCAGCCAGCAGCGCGCCCTTCAACGCTTCCCAGGCGGCTGTATCTCCACTTCCTTGATTGGTCTCATGTAGGACCATCTGAATGGCTGTGCGACCCTGGCCGCGCGCTTTGATGATATAGTCGGGGATGGTTGCAGCGCCAACTTTGCGCATGGCGCTTTCTAACTCTTTTAAATAGCCTTCCTGGCGACCATAGCCTTTCGGGCGCAGCAGATCAGTCGAGACCGTAATAGGAACCAGCCCCAACGCAACGGCGTGAGGGAAATTGCGCCGATCAATGCCCGCTGCAAACGAGACAGGATAGCGCGTGCCAACGATCTTCCGCCACTCTTCTAGCAGCGAGATAGCTATCACATGCAGTGGTTGGCCCGACAGGTACATCACCTCATCGGGCAAACGCCCCAGCGTATTGCGCACCTCCAGCGTGTTGCTGAATTTGACCCCAATGTTCAGGCCACGCGCCTGGGCCAGCGGCTCAAGGCGCTGCACAATATCAATCGCTTCCTCCAGACTCAGGCCGGTCGCATACGCTTTCTGGTTCACCTCCAGATGGGCATAGCCTAGCCGATCATACAAAATAGCCTCCAGCGCCTCTTTGCCAATCTGCACGGGATTCAGCTTGATGATCGTATGGACGCCTACCTCACCCAATAAAAAGCGACAAATGCGCTCGATCTCATCTTTCGGGCAACCATGAAACGTCGAGAGCGTAGCCGTCTTGACCAGATCAGTACGGAAGGGAAAATCGCGGTAGCGGGCATACTCATCTGGAATTTCTGATCGCAGATCATCAATGACCGCGCTGGCATCTTTGACACCATCCATAAACGCGCGCATCTGCGGACTCTCGATACCCTTCAGATCGTAGCCTACGCTCATATCGTAGATGATAGCCGTGCGCGCCGGAATAGCTTCCGGCGGCAGCCCCAGTACATTCTCCTCGCGCAAAATATCAACCAGCATCGAGGCTTTGGCATATTCGCGCAGCGATTGCGCAAGTTTCAGTTCTTGCGACCACTCAATATTGAAACCGATAGTGGTCATATCAATGCAGGGCCGGTTAATAACCAGCTCATCCAGAATCTGGACCGTTTTCAGCTCAATAATACGCGAGCCACCGAGCCAGGCCAGCGCTACATTTTGCGCCAGTTGGTCATGTGGGCCAGCCGCTGGTCCCAAAGGCGTTCCAGCGGGCAAGCCATGAAATCTGACAGAGGTATCCAGGCTGAGATCAGGGCGATACAATTCGCGCAGAGGAAGATCAAACAGCGCGCCCTGCGTTTTCGGCTCGTAATAGGCCCGGCGCAGCAAATCGCTGAGGGGAGCGGGGATGAGTTCTGGCATTGCTTATTCCACCCTTTCAAACCCAGGCTGCTAGATCACCCGGCCAATCTGGCAACGAGCGCGCGTTCCTCTGGGCCAAACCAGGGTGGGGAGCCAGCAGCAGCATTTTCGGCCATATGCTCCGGGTGTGCAGTGGCCGGAATCGCCACATGGCAGCGCGCATCGCTAAGAACCCACTTGAGCAATGCCTGTGTCCAGGTAGTGACACCAAAAGACTGCAAAGGCGCCAGATCGGCAGCAGAAGGCATCTGACGCAGCAAACTACCCTCGCCAAACGGGCGCATAACGACGACACCCAGCCCCAGATCGGCAGCCAGCGGCAGAATCTCGCGCTCGACCTCGCGCTGGTGGGGATTGTAGGGAATCTGGACAGCGCTGATGCGTCCCGTCTTCATCACCTGGCTCAATTCATCAAGCGCCGAAGCCTGATAGTGCGTTGCGCCAATAGCACGCACCTGGCCGCTGTCCCGCAGCGCCTCCAGTGTCGTCAGATGCGCTCGCCAGTTCACCAGATTGTGGATTTGATACAGGTCAACGCGCCCTCCATAGAAGCCCAGCGCCCGCGCAATCTGCGCGCGCCCTTCTTCGGTATCCTGCGTCCAGACCTTGGTGGCAATCATAGCCTGCTCGCGGCGCCCCACCAGCGCGGCGCCCAGCACCCGCTCGGCTTCTCCATACATCGGAGAGGAGTCAAAGAAATTGGCTCCGGCGCCGAGCGCCGTATCCACAACCGCGCGTGCCCGCGCTTCAGCCTCAGCGCCGCGTACATCGAAGGTGCGCCAGGTGCCCATGCCAATCACCGGCACCTCTAACCCACTTCTGCCAAGCATTCGCTGTTCCATTTATTGCTTCCTCCCTGCTGAGGTATGATTTCTGCTTCTTTAAACCGATCACGTTTTCTTCTCAGCCCGCGCATGTGGGCTTGGTGGCGCAGCCTCCAGGTGCGCTTTAGACGCGAGGACGGGTGCTACCCCATCCTGGCCCACAATTTTGCCGAAAGCTCGCGTGCCCGCGCCATGATACGCTCCTCATCGAGCGTTAACAGTTTGCGGTCGCGCATCAGCCAGCGACCGGCCACCATCGTATCGCGGACATGCGTGCCATCGGCGCCAAAGATCAGGTGCCAGGGCAGATTGCCATCCGTCATTGGCGTTGGCGGGTTGTACTCCAGAATTGCCAGGTCTGCTGCCGCGCCGGGGCGGAGTTCGCCAAAGAAATGCTCTGGCGTGCCCGCAAAGGGCCGGAAGACGGCTTCAGCAATGCGCGCGTTGCGGGCAAACGCCATATCCATTACCACATCGCCACCCATCAAGCGTGGATCGCGCCCGGCCAGCTTGGGCATCAGATAGGCAACCTTCATCTCTTGCAGCATATTCATGCTAAAGCCATCGTTGCCCAGCCCAACGTTCACACCAGCCGCACGCATCTCCTGCACGGGCGCAACGCCCACCGCGTTGTTCATATTCGAGCGGGGATTATGCACTACCTGCGTTCGCGTGCGCGCCAGCCTCCCAATCTCGCCGCTGTTTACATGCACACAATGCGCGGCAATGCTCAACGGCCCAAGGATGTCGCTGCGCTCCAGACGCTCCACCACGCGCACGCCGTACTTCGCCTGGCTGTCGTCTTCATCGCAGGCATCTTCGGCGACATGAATATGAAAACCCACGCCAAGCGCCGCTCCAAGCGCGGCGCACTTCTCCAGCGAATGCAAGCCAAGCGTAAAAGAGGCGTGCAGGCCAAAACTGCCAGCGAGCAAGCCCTGCTTTGCTGCTGGCCGCTCGTAGAGCGAGCGGATAAAACGCTCGTTTTCGCGGATGCCCGCCTCGGTGATGGCTGGCCCATCCCTGTCCGAGACCTCATAAGCCAGGCAGGCACGAATGCCCGCCTGCTCAACCGCTTCAGCGATCACATCCAGGCTGCCATCCACAGCGTTGGGGCTGGCGTGATGGTCGATCACGCAGGTGGTGCCGTGCCGGATGGCATCGGCCATGAAAATATCGGCGCTGGCCCGCGTGTCTTCGAGTGTGAGCAGCTTGTCTAACCGCCACCAGAGGCGTTCCAGAATCTCCGGGAAGTTTTTCGGTGGCTCGCCAGGAATCGCCATGCCACGCGCAAAGGCGCCATAAAAATGGGTATGGGCGCAGAGCAAGCCAGGCAGCACCAACCCACCACGCGCATCTACGATCTCAGCATCGGGATGCTGGGCGCGCAGGTCAGCCATCCTGCTAATGGCCGCGATCAGCCCATCGCGTACCAGCAGCGCGCCATCTTCGATAATCTCGCTGCGCTCGCCCAGCGTGGCAATGGTTGCGTTGCTGATGAGTATATCCGGCATGGCTCACTCCCCTGTGCGTAGAGATCATGGCACGTTTCTACTTCCGACAATGGCGTTTTACGGAAGTGCAAGTTCTCCAATGGCCTTGATGCTGTGGTTTCCTAAAGGAAACTTTTGCGCATACAGATCATTGCAAGCGCAAGATCATCAGTTCTTCGTCCCAATACTGACCGTCCTGTTTCAGAGCGCGCGGCTCCAGCCCATAGACCTCAAAGCCCAGCGAGCGATACAACCGGCGCGCCGCGTCATTCGTCGTCACAACAGCCAAAAGCAGTTGTTCCAGCCCCGGTATCTTTCGCGCCTGGGCAATAGCTTCAGCCACCAGCGCTTTGCCAATGCCATGCCTGCGCTGTTCAGGCGCCGCATACATGCTAATGATGTAGCCCTTATGCTGGCCCTTCAGCCCGCTTTCACGATAGAAACCAACCATCCCTACCAGGCTCTCCGCCTCAAACGCGCCTAGAAAGAAAGTTTGTTCATGTGGCTGTCGCAGCCGCTGCCGAAAGCTCTCCTTGCCGCGTTGCAGCGTTTCCTCATAGGTTGAGCCGAACGCCTCTGGATTATCCTGAAGCGCCCTCAACCGCAGGTTCCAGAGCGCTTCTGTATCTTCTTCCGTCAGTTTGCGTAGGAGCATAATCGCCCTCTACTTCCTGCTCTCTGTCATTGCCCTCCACACGCGCTCCGGCGTCAGCGGGGCTTCGCGCACGCGCACGCCCAGGGCATCAGCAACGGCGTTGGCGATGGCCGGGGCCATGCCATCAATAGGGATTTCGGCGACGGCCTTCGCGCCGTAGGGGCCATAGGGGTCGCTGGTCTCGATCAGATAGGTCTCCATCGCGGGCATCTCGTCAGCGCGGAAGATATGGTAGTTTGTGAAATCGGTCGTTAGCAGCGCTCCCTGCTCGTCGTAGCGCATCTCCTCGCACACGCCATAGCCCAGCGCCTGCGTGGCGCCGCCCTCGATCTGCCCTTCTGCCGTTGCGGGATTGATGGCCCGCCCGCAGTCAACGGCAGAAACCATCTTGACCACGCGCACCGCGCCGGTCTCAGTATCAACCTCGACCTCAGCAAACTGAGCAGCAAATGGCGGAGGCGAATCAAAACTCATCGTCGAGGCGGTTGCCATAATCTGGTGCTGGTTCTCGACGTGCAGCGAGCGCAGCGCCACATCCGAGATACTGACACTGCGGCCATCAGGCGCGTACACGCGCCGATTCTCCAGGTGCAGCGCGGCGGGTGGCGCGTTGAGCATCCGCCCGGCCACCTCGCAGATTTGCTCGCGCACCTGTTCTGCCGCTTTTTTGACGGCGCCGCCGGAGATATACGTCGTGCTGGAAGCATAGGCGCCGGTATCAAACGGCGTAAAGTCGGTATCAGAAGAGTGGATGATGATGTCAGATACTGGCACGCCTAACACTTCGGCGCCAATCTGCGCCAGCACTGTATCAGAACCGGTCCCTAGATCGGTTGCTCCTACCAGCACGTTAAAAGAGCCATCGTCGTTGAGCTTGATGCTCGCGCCGCCCATATCCAGCCCCGCGATGGCGGTGCCGTGCATGGCAATGGCAACGCCCACCCCGCGCCTGATGCGCCCTTCGCCCGGATGGCCGCGCTTCTCATCCCAGCCAATCGCCGCCTTGCCACGCTCGATGCACTGCGGCAAGCCACAGCTTTGAATCACCTGCACCAGCCCCTCTTTGCCTTCGCCCAACGCAACCGAAAGGGGATTCTCGTCGCCCTGGCGTATCCAGTTTTTCTGCCGGAAGGCAATCGGGTCCATACCCAGCGCTTTAGCAACCTCGTCCATATGGCTTTCCAGCGCAAAGATGCCCTGTGGCACGCCATAGCCGCGAAACGCGCCCGGCGGCGGCACATTAGTATAGACCACATCGGCGACAAAGCGGATGTTCGGCGCGCGATAGAGGGGCAGCGACTTGGAGCCGGTGTTGCTCTGGACGGTCAGCGCGTGCGTGCCGTAGGCGCCCGTATTTGCCAGCACCACCATCTCATTGGCGACCATCGTTCCGTCGCGCTTGACGCCGGTGCGCATCTTGAGAATCTGCGGATGGCGCGAGCGGCTGCTGCGAAACTCCTGCACGCGGCTGTACTCCAGGCGCACTGGCCTGCCAGTAGCAATCGTCAAATGGGCGGCCAGGTCTTCAATCAAAACCTCTTGCTTGACACCAAAGCCGCCCCCGATGCGCGGCTTAATCACGCGAATGCGCCGGGGCGGCAGCCCAATCACCGGGGCAATGATGCGCCGCACATGGAAAGGCACCTGTGTGCTGGTCCGCACGATCAGGCGATCATCCTCATCCCAATAGGTAATAACGATATGCGGCTCCAGCGGCGTCTGCTGCACCTGGGGCACAATATATTCGCCTTCGACAACCAGATCAGACTCGGCAAAGCCCTGCTCCACATTGCCCACTTCGGCTTCGATACGCGCCGCCAGATTGCGCGACGCATCGCGGATATGGTACGACTCCGGCTCTGGATGGATACAGGGCGCATCGGGGTCCATCGCGTGGCGCGGGTCCAGCACGGCAGGCAGTATCTCGTAGTCTACTTCAATCAGATCAAGCGCCCGCTGCGCAATCTCCGGCGTCTCGGCAGCAACCACAGCCACGCGATCACCAACAAAGCGCACCACGTTATCCAGGCTGTATTGATCGTGCGGCCCTGGCTCCGGCCAGGACTGGCCTGCGGTAGTGTAGGGGATGCGCGGCACATCTTTGTACGTTAAGACAGCGTGAACGCCGGGCAGCGCCCTGGCTTTCGAGGCATCAATATCGCGGATGCGCGCGTGCGCGTGCGGACTGGTCAGCAGAGCAGCATGCAGCATCCCGCGCAGTTCAATATCATCCACAAAGCAAGGTTTGCCTGTTGCCAGCTTGACCGCATCAACCTTGCGCTCCGGCTTGCCGACGGTCTTCAGCGCTTCTTTGGGCCGCGCCAGTGTAGAAACGCTGGCCTCGGCTTCTGACTCCAGATCATCCTGCCTTGCGGGGCTTGAGCCGGGCGCTCCACCGCCAGCGCTGCTCTGTTCGCCATCATCGTGTTCGCTGTGTTCTGTTGATCGCCCTGGCGACCAGACCTCGTGATCGCCAAACACGGGCGGCGGCGCTTCGCCGCGCAGAACAGCGGCAGCGCGCTGAATAGCCTGCACCGGTTTAACATAACCGGTGCAGCGGCAGAGGTTGCCAGCAATCGCGTCCCGAATTTGCGCATCGGTTGGGTTAGGTATATCTTTCAGGAGCGCCTGGGCCGCCAGCACCATCGCGGGAATGCAATAGCCGCACTGCACCGAGCCATTATCGGCCATCGTCTGCTGGATCGGGTGCATCTGCCGGGGCGTGCCGACGCCCTCAACCGTCGTGATCGCCGCGCCGTCAGCCTGGGCCGCCAGCATCACACAGGTATTTCTGGGAACGCCATCCACCAGCACCGCGCAGACGCCGCACTCGCCGGTATCGCAGCCATATTTCACGCTGAAGCACCCCTCGCCGCGCAGCGTTTCCAATAATCGCGCGTTTGGCGCAATCTCCAGCGAGCGTCGCATTCCATTAATGGTCAGGCCAATTCGCATAGCAGCTCTCCCTCATGAGATGCTTTTTTAGTAATGACCCCACTCCCAGGCTTTGCAGGCTTTCTTGAGTATCGGGCCACTCTCCACCTGGCCTCGCGTATAGAACCAGAAAGCCATTTGTTCATTGGGCTGGCTTTCTTATGCCAGCCCTTCCCCTTCGTTCCATTCCTCGACAATCCTCTCATCCGCCAGCCGAAAAATCTGAATCATTGCGCGTCTGGCCCGTCTGCCAGTTGGCGTTTTGCCCTCGTACAAACCCTGATGTGTCCCCTGCCAGGTCGTGCGAATGACCACTTTATCCCCTTTGGCGATCAAATCATCAACGCTGACCAGAAGATCAGGAAAACCGGCCCGAACTGCCGAGACGAATTGCCTGACCCCCTCTGGGCCAGGCACCTGCTCTTCAGTAGAGCGATCAACAAAAGTGGGAGCAAACAATTCATCAATAACATCTAGCTTGCCCTGATTCAGCACCTCTTCGACAAGGCGGCGAATGATCGCTTTGTTCGCTTCTACCGACATCCCCGGCTTCCTTTGCAGCCTTTTGACCTCTCTGGCCTAACCCGCACCATCACCCATCATCTGCTGCCAGCGCGCGGCATCGGCACATTGCTCCAGCGCGCGCCTTGCCAGCACGCCAGCGATCTCCTGGCGATACGCCGGGCTGGCGCGAAAGTCCGGCGGAGGCACATATGCCGTAAGACCTGCTGCTATCGCTGCATTGAGCTGCTCCTGATCGATTTGCTTGCCTGTCAGCAGTTGTTCAGTCTTACTGAGCCGCACAGGCGACATGCCGACACCCCCAACTGCTATAGCCAGGCGCTGACAGATGCCCCCGCGAACGAGCAGCACCGCTGCGGCATGAACCAGCGCTACATCATCTGGTGTACGCGCCACGCGCAAGAACGCGCCTTCAGCCTCGGCAGGTGGGCGCTCAAAAGTGACTTCAGTAAGCAATTCTCCTGACTGGCGCTCCTCAAACACCGTCTGCGCTGGAACGAGTCGTCTGGTTTCTCCAACCAGTTGCGCCTGCGCCCCCAGCGCGGCCAGCGCAACCGCCAGATCGGCATTGGCGGCTGGCCCGGCGGCGAGCGTGCCGCCAATCGTCGCGGCGTTGCGAATCAGCCGCGCCGCTGAACTTTTGGCTGCTTGCGCCAGCACGCCGCCAGCCAACGCTTGTATCATCGACGAGTCGACCAACGCTTGCAGCGTGACCATCGCGCCAAGATGGACCTGCCCATCCTGCTCGCTGATCGTGTTGAGACCCAGCGCTTGCAAGTCCACCACCGCCTGAAGTTCGTCGTCGCGCTGACCAACCAGCAGTGTGCCACCCGCCAGCGGCGCTGTTTTGATGCCGGGTCGTCTCAACAGGCGCAGGGCGTCTTCAACCGTTTCTGGGCGGTAATATTCAGTGACGTTGAGGAGCATCGCCAGTTCCTCGTTCTCTCAAAAATGAACCGAATTGATAGCATCTACAAGCTTCCGCGGGGTTTTCAAGCATACCCTGCTATCTTCTCCGTTGCTGTGGTATGCTCGCATCATTGCAGCGGTACTACCCTGGCAGCGGCCACATCCACCAGCCCTTGATCGGTGAGCTTCAGCGATGGAATAACCGAAAGACTCAAGAAGCTCAGAGTCATAAAGGGGTGTTCCAATGTACAGCCAAGTTCAGCAGCCACCCTATCCAGCGTCTGAAGCTGGTTTACCAGTTCATCCACCGGCAAAGGTGAAACCAATCCACCTAACGGCAGCGGAACGCTGGCGCGCACCGCTTCGTCAACCACCAGCGCGAAGCCGCCTCCAATCTCATTGATCGCTTCGATGGCGCGCAGAATGTCAGCATCGTTCGTGCCAGCGATTACCAGGTTATGGGCATCGTGAGCGACAGTAGAGGCTATCGCGCCCCGCTTCAGCCCAAAGCCCTTGACCAGCGCCAGTCCAACGCGCCCGCTGGCATGATGGCGCTCCACTACCACCAGCTTGAGCAGATCGCGCGAGACATCGGGCACAAGCTGACCGTCTACGACGGGCGCTTCTTCAGTGAGATGTAAGGTAGTGATCTGCCCCGGCTCGATGCCAATCACGGCCACATCTCCGGCATGGCCTGGGATGCGCAATTGTTCGGGGCGAACAGCGCCAGTATGAACAGTGCCAGTTGCTACGCTGGCCTCTGTGGCTGGCGGTGTAAAGAGTGCCTTACCGGCCTGAGCGACCAGCATACCATCCTTATACACTTCTTGAATATCAAAGCGCTCCAGATCGCCAATAACCAGCATATCGGCCACATAGCCCGGCACGAGAGCGCCACGATCATCCAGCCGGAAATACTGCGCGGTGTTGAGCGACCCCATGCGAATGGCCTGCATGGGACTCAAACCGCCAGCGATTGCCATACGTACCATTGAATCAATGTGGCCGCGCTTCACGAGGTCTACCGGATCGCGGTCATCGGTGACAAAACAGGCGCGCGGCGGATTGAGTTCTTTTATCAAAGGCAGCAGGGTTTCGAGATTGCGCGCTGCCGAGCCTTCGCGCACCATCAGCCACATGCCCAGACGCAGCTTCTCGCGGGCCTCGTCAATGGTGGTACTCTCGTGATCGGACATAATGCCAGCGGCAGCATAAGCATTGAGATCGCGCCCGCGCACGCCGGGCGCGTGTCCGTCCACGACGCGCTGCCTTGCCCTGGTGGCTTCAATTTTGGCAAGCACCTGCGGATCAGCGTGCAAGACGCCGGGAACATCCATCATCTCCGCCAGCCCCAGCACGCGATCATCATCAAGCAGCGGCAAGAGGTCAGAGGCAGAAAGAATCTGGCGTGGACTCTCCAGCGGGGAGGCCGGAACGCAGGAGGAAAGCACCGCGTACACCGTGAGCGGAAGGTTGCGGCCAGAGGCCAGCGCGTAGCGAATGCCCTCAACGCCCATAACGTTGGCATATTCATGGGGGTCAATAATGACCGTTGTAGTGCCGTGCGGGACAACTACCTGGGCAAACTGCGCCAGCGTCATCATGGTGCTTTCGATGTGCATATGCCCATCGATCAGTCCCGGCACAAGAAAGCGCCCGGCCAGATCATGTGATCTGGTTGCATCGTACTGACCTGGCTCGCCAAGAGCGGCAATCGTTCCCTCGACAACGACGACATCGGCGGCATAGGTCTCGCCGGAACAAACATTGACAAGCTGCCCATTGCGAAGGATCAGATCACCCGGCTCTTCGCCCCGCGCTACGCGAATCCGGCGCGCGATACCCATGATGCTGCACCTCCCGGTACCCTTGACAGTAGCTTTGGCCGCAAGTATACTCTGTTCACACTCATAATGGAACTATTTTCCACTAGATGGAACAGCAGGGCGAGGCAGGCCATGCGGCATGGTGAGAGCAATGGCACAGTTCAGACGGTGCGCAGAGTTGCCTCCATCTTTTCTGCATTTCAGAACCGAAGCTCGCTGCGCATTACAGAACTGGCAGAACTGACCAGCCTCCCAAAGTCAACAGTCCATCGCATTGTCAGTGCCCTGGTGGCCGAGGGCTTGCTGATTCAAGACGAAGACAGCCACAAGTATCAGCTCAGCCTGCGGGTCGCCGAATTGGGAGCCGGTCTGCTTGGCGCCCATACAGTGCGTCGCGTCGCCCGCCCCATTCTGATGGAACTGCGCGACCAGACGCACGAATCGGTCCATCTGGCGGTGCTGGAGCATCTGGATGTGGTCATTATTGATACCGAAGACTCGTATTATTTTGTCCGCGAGGTCAATGTTCCCGGCCAGCACCTCCCGGCGCATGCGGTCTCAACCGGCAAGGTGCTGCTGGCGTACCAGTGGGAGGGGCGTTTGCGCGAACTGCTCTCGCACGTCGCGCTGAAACGCTATACGAATCAAACGATTACAGACCCGCGCCGCTTCATGGAGGAATTGCGCCAGGTGCGGGCGCGCGGCTACGCGATCTCTTGCGGCGAGTTGGAGGCGGGCGTGGAGGCAGTAGCCGCCCCGATTTTTGAGCAGACCGGCTCAATTGCTGCGGCGGTGTCTGTGGGCGGCCCAGGCGAGCGCTGTCATCCTCGTCAGGCCGAGTTCATTCGCGCCGTGTGCGACGCCGGGCAGCGTATCACCCAGGCGATGCGCCTTACCAGTTGGAGATAAGCCATGTTTCGCCATATTCTGGTGGGCGTCAAAGGCGCTGGCGACCTTGCCAGCGGGACCATTCATCGCCTGCATCGGGCGGGCTTTGCAGTGGTTGCAAGCGAATTGCCACAGCCGCTGGCGCTGCGCCGGACAGTGGCATTTGCCGAAGCGGTCTATAGTGGCTCTATCGACATCGAGGGGCTTGTTGGCAAGCGTGCTGAGAAGTTGGGCGAGGTAGCTGAAATACTGGCGCAGGGACAGGTACCTGTTCTCATCGACCCAGAGGGAACGCTGCTGCGAGCGCTTCAGCCAACCGCGCTGATTGATGCTACGCTCGCCAAGCACCCTACTGGAATGACGCTGGCCGATGCAGAGTTCGTGCTGGCACTGGGTCCAGGCTTCGAGGCGGGCGTTGACGCGCACGCGGTAATTGAAACCAATCGAGGGCACAATCTGGGGCGCGTTTATCTGAACGGCTGCGCTGAAAAGAACACCGGGGTACCTGGCGAAATTGGCGGCTATACCACTGAACGGCTTTTGCGGGCGCCCGCTGATGGCCTGCTGCTCGCTCAGCACACTATTGGCGATGTGGTCAACGCGGGCGAAGTCGTTGCCACCGTTGGCGAGGTACCAATGCGCGCAGCAATCAGCGGCGTCCTGCGTGGCCTGGTGCATGATGGCCTGATCGTCCATCAAGGCATGAAGGTTGGAGACATCGACCCCCGCGCCCGGCGCGAGCATTGCTTCAGCATTTCAGATAAGTCGCGCGCTATTGCAGGGGGCGTATTAGAAGCCTTGCTCTATTTACTTGGAACATCGCGGAGCATCCCATGTTAAAGATTCGGGCGTACCATCGCCCCCAGCAGCTTGAGGAAGCGATACATCTCCTAAGCGAACCAGACGCGGGCCGAACCGTGATTGCAGGCGGGACTGATCTGCTGGTAAACCCACGCTATATGGTTGGCGTGCGCGAGGTAGTGGACCTGCGCGATCTTGGGCTGAGCTTTATTACCGGCCCGGATGACAGCGCCAGAAGGGGCTGGGTTGTGATTGGCGCGTATACCACCATGCGCCAGGTTGCTCGCTCGCCAATGATTCAAGCGTTGGCGGATGGCATTCTGGCGCGCAGCGCGGCGGTTTGCGCTTCGCCCAATATTCGTAATATGGCAACGCTTGGCGGCAATACGGCTTCAGCCCTGCCTTCGGCTGATACCCCACCCACGCTCTTAGCGCTGGATACGCTGGTGATCCTTGCAGGGCCACAAGGCAGGCGCGCGGCCCCGATGGTAGAGTTTTTCACCGGCCCGGCTCAGAGTATCCGCCAGCCTGGAGAGATCATCGCTGAGTTTCGCATCCCTCAGCCTTCTCCTGGGATGCGCGGTGGCTTCTATAAAATTGGGCGCGTATCTGATGATATTGCGATGGTAAATGCTGCGGTTACGCTCGTTATGCGCGATGGAGTGATTGCCCAGGCGCGAGTAGTGCTTGGCGCGGTGGCGCCGACGCCCTTGCGTGCCCACGCGGCTGAAGCTGCGTTGGAGGGTCAACCGCCAACTGAGGAAGTTTTTCAGCAGGCGGCAAACGCTGCGATAGAAGAAGCGCGACCCATCAGCGATCATCGCGCCTCAGCCGATTACCGGCGCAGAATGAGCGGCGTCGCCACGTTACGGGCGCTGCGCCAGGCGGCAGGACTCGCGCCCCATCCAGAGGAGTGGCACCATGCCTGAAAATAGTACACAGCTTGAGGTAAGACTGACTGTGAACGGGCGCGCGCAGCGCTGGCGCATCCAGCCAGGTGAAACATTGCTTGAGGCGCTTCAGCATCACAATATCAAGGGGCCAAAGCTCGTCTGCGGGACGGGAGATTGCAGCGCGTGCGGTGTCATATTCAACGGAGCGCCCATCAACGCCTGTTGCATGCTGGCGGCACAAGCTGATGGAGCAACAGTGGTGACGGTAGAAGGGCTGGCGAATGGCGCCAAGCTCCATCCCATCCAGGAAGCCTTTGCCGAGGCTGGCGCGGCGCAGTGCGGCTACTGCACGCCTGGCTTTATTATCCGCACCTACGCGCTCTTGCAGGAAAATACCAATCCCACAGAAGATGATGTGCGCGCAGCTTTTGCTGGCAGTATCTGCCGCTGCACCGGATATGTCAAGCCAGTTGAAGCCGCGCTGCGGGCGGCTGCAATGATGCGAGATCAGCGTTCGCAAGAGGTACAGGTATGATTGCACTTCCCTATACGATCTGCTTCTGCTACAGGGGCAATCTGGTACTCATGCTGCACCGAGACCGTCCCCCAAATCAGGGCCTCTGGAATGGGTTGGGTGGGAAGATTCAGCCCGGTGAAACGCCATTTGCCTGCGTACAGCGCGAGATGATGGAGGAGGCGGGCATCGACCTCACCCAATCGCCATTCTGCCGCTTCGCAGGCGTTGTCACCTGGGACAGTGGAGTTGATCCTACCAGCCCCAGTCAGGGGATGTATGCGTTTCTGGCAGAATCGCCACCTCAAATAGCGGTTTGGGAAGGGGAACGCAGCATCAGAGAAGGGGTATTGTCCTGGAAATCTTTTGAGTGGGTCTGCAATCTACACAACCGTGCCGTTGTTGATAATATTCCACATTTTCTGCCAGCGATGGTTGCCCAAAAGAGCGCGCAGGAGTATTACTGCGATTATCGGAGTGGAATGTTGTCTCAGGTGATTGTCCGCCAATTGCCAGAATTGTCACAGGTTCGTGCATGAGAAGTGTTGGGCAGCTATCACGCGATTATACCAAATCGCTCCAGTTTGACGGGCTGACGCGCACTTGCTACGTGCATCTGCCGCCTGGCTACGATGGCAGCCAGGTTGCCCCACTGGTATTGATGCTGCATGGGATGGGCGGCGATGGGCCTGGTATGGCGCGGCTGACACATTTTAATATGATTGCAGATCAAAATGAGTGCATCGTCGCCTACCCTGATGGTTATAGAAGGCGCTGGTCGTTTGGCATGCTGCCTCTGCTGGGAGGCATCGATGATGTGGGCTTTATCGCCGCGCTGGTGGCGGCTTTGTCTGGCGATTTACGCATCGATCAGGCGCGCGTCTATGCAGTGGGCATGTCGAATGGCGGCGGGTTGATAGACCTGCTGGCCTGTCGGCGCGCTGATTTGTTTGCCGCCTTCGCTGTGGTGGCAGCAACGATCAGCGGTTTTATGACCCATATCTGCCGTCCTTCCCGGCCAGCATCGATGCTGCTGATCCTGGGAACCAATGACCCGCTGATCCCATTTGAAGGCGGCGGACGCAGACGCCAACTCTTGCTCTCAGGGCCTGCCACCGCGCAGCATTGGGCCAGAGTGGCGGGCTGCGCGGCTGTGCCGGTAGTCAGTTATTTGCCGGATCGTGTCAAGGATGGGACACATGTGCGCTGCGAGGTCTATGGTGGCGGGCCGGAAGGCGCAGAGGTGGTGTTGTATGCGATTGAGGGCGGCGGGCATGCCTGGCCCGGCGGGATACCCTATTTGCCAGAACGCATCATCGGCAAGACCAGTCAGCAGATGGATGCCAGCCAGGTGATCTGGGAGTTTTTTCAGAGACATCCAAAAATCTAAATGAGCGCTCCAGGCGCCTGATCTCATAGTTACAAAGGCAGGCATTATGGGAACTTCTCGTACCGAGCTTGTTACCGTACTTGAACAAACGGGGCCAACGCTCCAACGCCTTACTGCTGGCCTTTCGGATGATGCGCTTGATTTTCATCCGGGCCAGGACGAATGGAGCATCCGGGAAATTCTGGCGCATCTGGTAGATGATGAGATGTACGTCATGCGGCTCCGTCTTGAGCGCATTGTGAAAGAGGACCGTCCAGACCTGGTGCCCCATGATGAGAAGAAATGGTACAGCAGCCGCAATACCACGCGCGACCGCCTGGACGAACTGCTGGCCGATTTTCGCCTCCAGCGTGCGGCAAGCCTGGGAATCATCAAGATGCTGCGTGAAGAGGATTGGGCACGTCAGGGCTATCAGCCCGAATATGGCCTCTTTACCGCCGAAGGGTGGCTTGAACACTGGGGAGCGCATGACACCCTTCACCTGCGGCAAATTGAGGGCAATCTGAAGGCATATAGGGCCAGGGCAAACGCATCCTAGAGAGTAATATCCTATGAGTACCAACACTCCTGAAAAAACGCTGCCAACGGTTACGCTGCCTGACCTTGCTGTTGTTGGCCGTGCTGAGCGCCGGGTGGATGCGCGCCCCCTGGTGACTGGCGCCCCCGTCTATGCTTCCGAGTTTGAGATGCCAGATATGCTCTATGGGCGTATTCTGCATTCGCCGCACGCGCATGCCAACATTGTGACCATTGACGCCAGCCGGGCGCTGGCGCTGCCGGGGGTACACGCGGTGCTGACCTGGCGCGATGTGCCGCGTGTGCGCCACACTACCGCTGGTCAACCCTATCCTGAACTCTCGCCGTATGACATGTATTTGCTCGATAACAAAGTGCGCTATGTTGGCGACTGGGTAGCGTTTGTCGCTGCCGAAACAGCAGAGTTGGCCGAAGAGGCGTTGGGACTGATCGATGTCACGTATGAGGCCTTGCCTGCCGTTTTTGATCCCCTCGAAGCGATGAAGGACGGCGCGCCGCAGTTGCACGAGCCGGATACGCATCATCCCAACTATGGCACGCACAACGGCGAAATATACGACGCCAGCCATAATATCTCTGCCCACGAACTGCTGGTTCGCGGCGATTTTGACGCGGCAATGGCCGAGGCTGATCTGGTTGTTGAGGGCGAATATCGAGTGCAGCGGATCGCGCACTGCGCGCTCGAACCGCATATCAGCATTGCCTATCTGGACCCCTATGAGCGCCTGAACGTGGTTAGCAGCACGCAGGTTCCCTATCACACGCGCAGACAACTTGCCGAGGCGCTGGCACTGCCCATTTCCAGAGTGCGCATCATTAAGCCGCGTGTTGGCGGTGGGTTTGGGAGCAAGCAAGAGATGCTGCTGGAGCCAGTAGCGGGCGCGCTGGCGCTGGCAACGCGCCGTCCCGTGCGCGTTGATTATTCGCGCAGCGAAGAGTTCAGCGCCGGGCGCTTCCGTCATCCCATGATTATGCGGCTGCGCATTGGCCTCAAGCGCGACGGAACCATCCTTGCCATTGATATGCACTCCATCGGCAATACGGGCGCCTATGGCACGCATGGCTTTACCGTTGTGCGCAGCAGCGGCCACAAGACCCTCTGCCTCTATCGCGCCCGTGCCTATCGCTTTCGGGCCGATGTGGCCTATACCAACACCCCGATTGCCGGGGCGATGCGCGGCTATGGCGCGCCGCAGGGCTTCTTTGCGCTGGAGAGCCTGATCGATGAATGCGCCCATGCCATAAGCATGGACCCGCTGGAATTTCGCCGCAAGAACCATGTCCAAAGAGGCGATTACGACCCCATCGATACAGAAATTATTGATGGGATTACCGTCTATCACCGCCGGTTTAACTCTTGCGGGCTGGCGGAATGCGTGGAACGGGGCGCGGCGGCGATTGGTTGGGGGCAGCCATTCGAGCGCGTGGCCGGGCCAATTCGCCGGGGACGCGGCATGGCAACAGCCATGCAGGGCAGCGGCGTTGCCGGATTCGAGATTGGCGGCGCGTCGATCAAGCTCAATGAAGATGGCTCATTCAACGTAATGACGGGCGCAACCGACATCGGCCAGGGCAGCGATACGGTGCTGGCGCAGATTGCCGCTGAGGCGCTGGGCGTGGGGCTGGATAAAATCATCATGCACAGCGCCGATACCGACATCAGCGTTTTCGATTATGGTTCTTATGCGTCCTCCACAACCTATATCACCGGCAAGGGCGTTGAGCTAGCGGCCAGAGAGGTGCGCCGCCAAATGCTGGCAGTGGCCGCCGATCTGCTTACGGTTCCTGCGGAGCAACTGGATATTCACGACAGCGTGATCTGGGCGGATGGCGCGCCCACCAGACTGACCATTGCCGATATTGCCCTGGAGACACTTTACGGTAATCATCGCCAGCAGATTATGGGCAAGGGCGATTTCTCGATCCATGATTCGCCCGCGCCCTTTTACGCGCAGTTTGCTGAGGTCGAGGTTGATATTGAGACCGGCCAGGTGCGCGTAACACGCCTGGTGAACGCGCTGGACCTGGGACGCGCCATCAACCCGACCCTTGCCAGCGGCCAGGTAGAAGGAGCCGTCACGATGGGCCTCGGCTACGCGCTGAGCGAGGAGGTGAAGCTCGACGACAAGGGCAGGGTGCGCAATCCTGGGTTTGTGGATTATAAGCTCTTCACGACGCTGGACATGCCCCGTATGACGACGATTCTGGTCGAAGACCACGAACCAACCGGACCATTTGGCGCCAAATCGGCAGGCGAGGTGCCCATCAACGGGCCGGCGCCCGCGATTGCCAACGCCGTTTTCGATGCCATCGGTGTGCGCATCCGCGATCTGCCGATCACCCCGGAAAAGATATTGGCGGCGCTTGACAAACAGGGCAAAAAACTATGACCGATTATCTGCGCCATACAAACGATTTTAACAGGCCAGAGGAAGCCTCCGCATTTGACCAGACCTCGTTCTGGTGCGCCAGGTTTGGCGCGCTGCTGTTCCAGCATCTGGAACTGCGCCGGAATATCTCTATCCTTGATCTGGGCTGTGGCACAGGCTTTCCGCGCCCTTCCCGGACGCACCGTTTGATCTGATTACCTGTAATCTGGGCCTCAACAATTTTGCCGACCCGCCCGCAACGATTACAGGATGCCTGTATCTGGAGGGACAGAAGCCGGGATAATCCCAGGAGAACTGCTATGCGTGCCTTCTTTCAAGAACTGGCTGAATCGCTGGAGAAAGGCGAGACCGTTGCGCTGGCAACCATTGTCAAGCGGCGCGGCTCCGTGCCGCGCGAAGTGGGCGCCAAGATGATCGTTCATCCCGGTGGAGCGATTACCGGCACCGTTGGCGGCGGCTGCGGCGAGGCTGAAATCTGGCGCAGCGCGCTCAGCGCGATTGAGAGCGGGCAGCCCCAATCCGTCTACGTTGACCTGACGGAAGAGATTGCGCTGAGCAGCCAGGGCGTCTGCGGCGGCACATATGAAGTTTTTATTCAACCCTGGTCTAATAGACCGCGCTCGACAGCTATTGATCTCCCAATGAATCAGCACGCGCGAATTGCTGAAGAGGCGCTGGCAGCGGATCAGGCTATCGCGCTGGTCACAGTGATTCATGCCACCGGCCCCTGGCGCGCACACCTGGGCGCGCAGATGCTTGTCCGCGAAGATGGGGCAACAACTGGCGCGCTTCGCCTGGGCAACGCTCTTGAGCAAACAATCCGCGATGCTGCGCTCTCTGCCATGCGCAAGAGGGAGCCGGGCGTTATGGAGTATACTGGTCCTGATGGCTGCGTGGCGGAGGTTTTCTTCGATCCTTTTTTGCCCAGGCCGAGTTTAATTATCGTTGGCGCCGGGCATATTGCTGTACCTCTGGCACAGCTTGCAAGCTCGTTGGATTTTGAGGTCACAGTGATCGATGATCGCGCTTCTTTTGCCAATAAAGAGCGCTTTCCCCAGGCCCGCCAGATTATTGTTGGCGGCGCGGAGGCATCACTGCGTGGGCTGACGATCACGCCGCGCAGCCATCTGGTGCTGGTGACGCGCGCCCACAGCCATGATGTTGAGGCGCTGCGGGCGGTCATTGATTCCGAGGCGGCCTACATCGGGATGATCGGCAGCCAGCGGCGCATCTGGGCGGTGTATAAGCTGCTGCACGATGAAGGCGTCCCAGCCGAAAAGCTGGTGCGGGTGCGGGCGCCGATTGGCCTTGATCTGGGCGGCAACACTCCGGCGGAGATTGCACTGTGTATTATGGCCGAGATCATGATGCTCCGCCGGGGCGGCAGCGGCGCGCCACTCTCTGATCGATTGCGCGAGCGCTATCTGGCGCGGCTGGCGAAGCTGGATGCTGGCGATCTCTCTGCCCATGATGAAAATGACGAAAGCTGATAGCCGCTTTATCCTACCGCTGGCGCGCTAAACATTGTGGCTTCCTGCCATCGGAAGCAGCGTTCTGATGGCAAGATTGGAAGGAGCAGCATATGCAAGTTGGCGTCTTTTTGCCGATTTCTGGTCGGGCCACTGGCCCGGATACGCTCAAGGAGGCGGCCCAGACCGCCGAGGCGCAAGGCTTTGATGCAGTCTGGTCGGCGGATCGTCTGGTCACACCCTGGCAGATCAACACCCCCTACCCGTACAGCGAGAACCAGGAATTCATCGTTCCACCGGATCGCCCCTTTCTCGATTCGTTTACCTGTCTGGCGTTCCTGGCCGCCTGCACGGAAAAAATCACACTGGGATTGAGCGTGCTGGTGCTGCCCTATCGTCATCCGCTGTACTGGGCGCGCGTGGCAGTCTCTATCGAGCGACTGGCGAAGGGGCGCTTGATTATGGGGGTAGGCGTCGGCTGGATGGAAGAGGAGTTTGCGGCGCTGGGCGTGCCCTTCAAAGATCGCGGGCGCATGACCGACGAGCAATTGCAAATCCTCGAACGCCTCTGGACCCAGGAGCATATCAGTTACAGCGGCCAGTTCTACAATTTCCAGGATTTGGCATTCTATCCCAAGCCTATCCAGCAGCCGCGCATCCCCATCTGGGTTGGCGGAGAAGGCTATGCTGCGCAGCGCCGCTCGGCGCAGTATGGTGACGCCTGGTTCCCGTATTTTATCTCGATTACCCCAACAGAGCTACGAGCAAAGCATGACGAAGTGCGGCGCATAGCAGCCGAAGCCGGGCGCGACCCGGACAAGGTGCTGCTGACCTGCTGCCGCGCTGTCGAGGTCACGCGCTCCCCTGTCCCGCAAGACGACCACTTTTTGCGCGGCACGCCTGAGCAGTTGGTAGAGGCGTTGGGGGCCTATCGCGCGATTGGCGTCGATCACATTGCGCTCCAGTTTATGGTGCCGCGCTGGCCGGAGCGCGTTGAGCAAATTGCGCGCTTTGCCCAGGAAGTTCTCCCGCACCTGAGAAGCTGAAGAAGAAAGAAGAAAAAAGAAGGCGTAGCATGACAGAGGCCATCGAGCGAACTACTACAGCGATCACCGACCTGACGACAAGGATCAATTTTGGGTAAAGGGAACGCCCTCCAGTTGGAGCTTGCAAAATCAGGCCAACTATCATGCTGTAGAGGATAGGCTATTGTTCAGCCATGCGCATTCCATCCCTAGGTTATCTGCCAAACCTGCACAGTGGTCGAAGGACCGCCAGAAGCGATATACTGCCCATCAGGTGACCAGGTAAGTGTCCAGGCGTTTCTCTGGTATGTGAAAAGCCGCGCTCCGGTAAGAGGGTCCAGAAGATAGACACTCCCTCCACCTGCTGCCAATTGCTTCCCGTTGGAAGACCAGGCGAGTGAAGGCGTGTGATCCTTTGTATCTGCACTCCAAAGCTGCTTTCCGTTTGCCGTACTCCAGCATTGCACTGTCGTATCAGGAAAGTCAGCACCGGAAGCAACCTGCTTTCCATCATGCGACCAGGCGAGGGAAAGGACGGCAGATGTGTGGCCTCGATAAATCAGGATCTTGTCGCCTGTTATAACATTCCAAATGACGGCCAGTTTGGAGCCATCACCGGAAACGAGATGGGTGTTGTCCGGGGACCAGGCCAGCGCATTGACCCAGCCGGGCGCGCTAAACCTTCGCACACGCTGCCAGGTGGTTGTATTCCAGACCTGCACAGTATAGTCCCAGCTTCCAGCAGCCAGGTATTTCCCGTTAGGCGACCAGGCAACAGTTGTAACCCAATGTCCGAAGGTATAACTGTGCAGCGTCTTGCCAGTGGCGGCATCCCAAACACGTAGCGTTTGATCCTGGCTCCCTGAAGCAATTGACGTACCACTCGGAGACCACGCAACGGCCATGACCTCTCGACTATGCTCCTTATACGTCATCGCATTTGCTCCGGTCAAAGCATCCCAGACCTGAGCCGTGTGATCGTCGCTCGCCGAGGCAATGCGCATACCATCTGGGGACCAGGAAACGCTGCGCACAAAGCCGGAATGGCCCTGATAGGTGAAGATAACAGCACCTGGCAGAATTGGTGTTGCTGTTGGCGTCTTGGCCGGCGTCGTAGCCTTTGGCATGGTGCCCGCCGGTGCGCTGGATGAAAGGGTCGAATGAGCAGAAAACGCACGAAGCCCCAGCCAGGTGAGCGCACCACCAGCGACAGCCAGGCCCGCCACGCTTCCAATCAAGACTGTACGCCGGGACAGGCCCTGGCGCCCTTGTACCAATGGTTCGGGCGGAGGAGCCATTTCGAGCGCGACGGATGGAGATGTCCATTCCGCCTCTTGCCAGGTTATCCTCGGCCCCGTTTTCGCAGGCGTCGATGGGCTTTCCGTCGCTACGGGGACAAGCGGATCAGAGTGCGAGGGTACAGGTGTAGCCTTTACAGTTTCTGCGTTGGCGCCCCGTCTTGCGGCTGGTGATGATGGCAAGGCCGGTATAGGGAGCGGCATAGTTGGCGTCTCCACCTCATCGTCAGCCAATTCCTGCTTCTCTACTGCCAGCGGAGTTGTGAGACGCGGAGGCATAAAGAGCAGTACAGGCATCGCTTGGCAGGCATCTTCAAACGCGGCAGCAAACGATTGAATGCTGGGGAAGCGATCTGCCGGGTCTTTGGACAGCGCGCCCATAATGACAGCTTCTACTGCTGGTGAGATTGTGCGGACGCGCTCATGCAGGGGTGGTGGCGCGCTAAAGTGATGCTGTGTCAACACCTCAGCCCTGGACCCCTGGAATGGGGGCATACCACTGAGCCATTCATAGACAATAACTGCCAGGGCATATTGATCGCTGGCCGGGCGCGCCTGGCCCTGAATCTGTTCTGGTGCCAGATAGGTTGCAGTGCCCATGTTTTCCTGGGCAGCCTGATAATTTGGACTCTGGAAGATCACCGGAATGCCAAAGTCGCTGAGCAACACCTCATGGTGCGCGTCGAGCAGCATATTTTCGGGCTTGACGCCTCGATGAATGCACTGCTGCCCATGCGCAAAGTGCAGAGCATCGGCCACCTGCCAGACATACGGTAGAATGGTGCCTGGCGCCAGGGGTGTACCCTTGGGAAACAACTGGCGCAATGTGCCGTTAGGGGCGTAGTCCGTCACCAGGAAAGGTAGACCATCATCAACGGCAAGATCAACAGTGCGCGCAATATGCGGATGAGCGAGACGCCCTACAATACGCGCTTCTTCCTGAAAACGTTCTGCTTCTTCGCCTACCAGTTGAGTGGATAGCACCTTGACAGCGACCTGCGTTCCCAGGTCCACATGTTCGCCCAGATAGACCTCAGCAAAACTTCCTTTGCCGATCAAACGAATCAGTCGATATGCACCAAGTTGTTGCCCAATACGGTCAGCCATGTCGAAGCCGCTCCCTCAGAGGAGATTCCCCTGGCCTCCACCCACCGCATGCACCGCTTATTGTAGAGCAGCCAGGCTGGCACGTCAAGTCAAGTTCTCCGCTAGCAGGTGCTTACACTGGCTGTCGGAGCATGGGGTTATCATTGCGGACGTTATTGACCGCACGGGAGACAGGAATCGCCTCCATAGCCCCGGCTGGATACGACCGAAGCAGCGGCAAAAGACGCTCGGCTTTCATCTCATCTGGATTCAGCCAGAGTTCTTCGTCAGCCCTGGACAAAATCACCGGCATACGGTTATGAATGGGGGCCATGAGTTCGTTGGGTACCGTCGTAATAATCGTATAAGAGAATATCTCTGCACCGTCGGGATCACTCCAGTGATCATAGAGTCCGGCAAAGGCGAAGAGCGGCTCATCCTGCAAGTGGATATAGTGAGGTACTTTGCCTGCTGCGGTCTGCTTCCATTCATAGAACCCGCTAGCCGGAACTAGACAGGGTTGAGAAACGAGCAGGCGACGAAAAGATGGCTTCTGTGCCAGCGTCTCGGCGCGGGCATTGATAAGGGGCGTGACTGTCTTGCTATCCCTGGCCCAGCCTGGAATCAGCCCCCACCGCATCATGACAAGGCGATTGGGGCTTTGTTTGATTACAACAGGCATCATTTGCGTTGGCGCCACATTATAACGCGCTGCAAGGGGGCCTGGATCAGCAGTGAGCGCAAAACGCTCCTTGAGAGCTTGTATTTCAGCCAATTCATAGCGGCCACACATGGCGGTTTCCTCCAGCAAACAGGTATATGCAAAGGAACTCTTGCCAATGGTTCAGCAAATACTAGAACAAGTATACTAGAAAGAGGGCCGAATGGCAAGCCTTTTTTTCTCTCTTATCTCCTTGATAGAAGCATTCTGCCATTAGTCTAGTGGAGCGTCTATCTCAGTTGTATCATCCCCCGGCTCTCAGCAAGGGCGCTGAGACAGATTGTGGCTCAGGGATAAAGCGTCTTACCATATTGAAGAGATAGTCATGCTGAAGAAGCGAAGGGACTCTGGTGCCGCAACGCCGCTGCTCATAAGTTTGACAAGCGATCTCTGCTCCTGGCCCATATTATGCCACATTCCCAGCCATGTGTTCGATAGGCCGCTATTCATCGAGGAAGCGCAGGCGCTCATATGGCTACCGAGCGGCAATCACAGGCAGAGCCAGATCAACAGCCTCTTGAACCAGCTTCTCGCCAGCCACCAACAAAAAATCGAGCGATTCCTCTTCGGGTGATCGTCTTGCTCGCTTTACTAATAATCGCGGTGGTGGCTGGCGCCACGCTTGCCCCTGGAGGCTCTGCACCGATAGCACGGGCACCCGGCATTCAGGCTGCCCAGACAGTTATTGCTCAGAGGCCCCCAGCTATATCTAATTCGCCAGTGTGCCCGATTATGCGCACTGGTCCCACCTTCGGCATCAGCTTGCTCGATGTCACTACCGGCCAGGCCCTCTGCGAGCGCAATCCCAATGGCATTGCCCAGCCAGCCTCCACGACCAAAGTAATGACGGCCCTGTTGACAGGAACTTATCTCCGCACACATCACCTGGGTCTGGATACTCTTCTCACTATCAAGCAAGTGGATAAAGATGTTGAGAAGGATGCTGCCGTGGCTTATCTTCAAGTCGGCCAGGTCTACAGTATATGCACGCTGCTTTATATGGCCTCGATCCTCAGCGCTGCCGACGCGACAATGGCTCTGGCTCGTTTCGTCGCCGGATCACGCTCCGCATTCGTGACTCTCATGAACGCGAAGGCCCGGCAGTTGGGCATGCTGCATACGCATTACAGCAGCCCTTACGGCTATGCAAAAACCTCGCTGGATCACTGGCAGCGAGGCGAATCTGTCTCAGTTGGCAACTACTCCTCGGCGCACGATATGGCGTTGTTGATGCGCGCCTTTGCCAGCTATCCTGAGTTGGTCTCGATCTTTGGGGCGCACGACTACCATGCGGGCTTCATCTGGCTTAACCGCGCCTCTGGGTATGTCTTACCAGATAGCTGGGTTGGACTCAGCGCGTCCGATAACATGCCAGTACATAATCTCCACCTGCCTTTTCAGGTATTGGCGGTAAAGAAAGGCTGCATGTGGTGTACTGAAGCAATCCATAAGCTCTCCTATGTCTTGCTGGTGCGCTTCCGACAGCAAACTATCTCGGCTGCCTTTTTGTATACCACGCAGAATTACGCCAATCCACTGGTCGGCGATATGCTGCCGACTCTCCTCTGGGCTTTCCACCAATGCAGTCAGCCCGCCTACAGCCATTATTGCTGATCGGCCCGGTACTCTGGCAGCTCGCGTCGCTCACCATCTCTGGCTGCCTTTTGCAAAAGAAGGGTCAGTATGGTAGGCTGATGCTGTCCATGAGCAAGAGCCAGCTAACGCTGTTTGACGATCATATACAAGGGGTGTTTATGGCTGAGACGCAGCGGCTGCGCGATCTGAGTATCAGCATTGGGAGTTTGCTAACTGGTCCATTGAATCCTCTGACTGATGTGTCAGGCGTGCGTGTCGGGCACCAGACACTCTTCAACAACAACGTTTCAGGAGCAGAGTATGGAATTCAGCGAGGTTGTCCGCAAGCGTCGTATGGTCCGGCATTTCACCCCTGAGCCAGTCGCGCCAGAAGTTATTGATCGCATGCTTGATCTGGCGCGGCACGCCCCCAGCGCCGGATTTACCCAGGGCCAATCCTTCATTGTTGTGACGCGCCCGGAACTCAAACAGCAGATTGCCCAACTCTGTGGCGAAGACGAGGGCTACGTCAAAGCTGGATTTCATCCCTTTATCTCCGAGGCGCCCGTGCTGGTGATTGCCTGCACCAGCGAGGCTGCGTATCACCGACGCTATCGGGAGCCTGATAAGCTCAAGGAGGATGGCGAAGAGATCATCTGGCCTGTTCCCTACTGGCATATGGACATTGGCTGCGCGGTGATGATCCTGCTGCTGGCAGCCGTCGATGAAGGGCTGGCGGCTGGCTTTGCAGGCGCGCATGATCTGGACGCGCTGCGAGAGATGCTTGGCATGCCCGCTGAGGTGACGCCAGTGGGGGTCATTCCTATTGGGCATCGCGCCCCAGACAAGCCTTCTCCGTCGCTCAAGCGAGGCCGCACGCCCGACGCGGATTATATCCACCGCGAGAAGTGGTAGCATAGATGCCTTTCAACCTGCGATGCAGTGTATGCGGGCAAGAGTATGATCCTGCTAGTCTGATCTGGCGCTGCTCCTGCGGTGGCTTGCTGGACCTGGCAGCATTTGAGGCGTATTTCCCGCTTGAGGCCATCCGGCAACGCCAGCCAACGCTCTGGCGCTATCGTGAGGCGCTGCCCTTCGCTCCTGACTATACCGGCTGGCAGCAGATAACGATGGGCGAGGGCTTCACGCCGCTCATTCCGCTGGGGGCGGAAACACCGGGCATCCTGCTGAAAGTGGAATATCAAATGCCGACGCTCTCCTTCAAAGATCGCGGGGCAGCGGTGTTGATCGCCAAAGCACAGGAGTTGGGCATCAAGCGAGTGATTGCCGACAGCAGCGGCAACGCGGGCACGGCGATTGCCGCCTACGCGGCGCGTGCCGGTATCGCCTGCGATGTCTATGTCCCTGCCAGCGCCTCGGCCAAGAAGCTGCGACAGATGGCCACACATGGGGCAACCGTTCACGCTGTCTCTGGCAGTCGGGAAGATACCGCAGCGGCGGCTATCGCTGCGGCTGAGCGCGAGCAGGTCTTTTACGCCAGCCATGTCTATCAGCCCGTTTTCTTTCAGGGCACCAAGACCTATGCTTTTGAGCTTTTCGAGCAGCTTGGTGGGAGCGCGCCGGACGCGCTGGTCTTGCCAGTGGGGAATGGCACGCTTGTGCTGGGCGCGTACTATGGCTTCAAGGACTTGCTGCGTGCCGGATTGATTGAGCATATGCCACGCTTCCTGGCCGTGCAGGCGGAGGGCTGCGCTCCGCTGGCGCGAGCCTTTGAGCGCGGCGAGGAAGTTGCCGAGCCAGTTATCAACACTGGCACCGAGGCAGAAGGCATTGCTATCGCCGCGCCCGCGCGCAGTCGCCAGATTCTGGCCGCTGTGCGCGAGACAGGCGGCATGATTCTTACCGTCTCAGATACGGCTATTGAGCAGGCCAGGGATGATCTGGCGCGGCGAGGGTTGTATGTCGAGCCAACCGCTGCCGCGCCCTACGCCGGATTTGTAAGCTCTGCTGAGCGCTTTACAACCTCTGACGAGCGGGTAATAATCCCGCTTTGTGGCGCCGGATTGAAAGCTGGCTGATAGACCCAAAAGAAGCCTGAGAAGATGTATGCCTTCCAGCTTGCAGGAGACCCGGTTCGCGTTGTCCCCTATGATCTCGCCTGGCCTGAGCTTTTTGCGCGGCAGGCCAGAGACCTTCGTGACGCGCTATGCCTGGCCCCTCAGATGCTTAATAGCACCAACCTGGGTTAATGTCCTGAAAGACGGGTTTCAGCAACGCTGCGCGCCGCGTCGGCGGTGCTGATATTGCGCGCTGCTGCCAGGTCAAATGTCTGGCGCAGCATATGCTCGATGTTCTGAGTGACGTGCGTGTTGGCTTCGGCTTCGGACCAGCCCATTGTCTCCATGCCGACAATCGCCATCGCGCCACCAACATTGATAACAAAATCCGGCGCGTAGAGAATCCCGCGCTTGCGCAAAAGCTCCGCGTCTTCCGGGCGCGCAAGTTGATTATTGGCCGACCCGGCAACTGCCCGGCACTTCAGGCGAGGAATCGTCTCTTGATTCAAGATGCCGCCCAGCGCGCAGGGGGCAAAGATGTCGCAGGGCATATCATAGACTTCTTCTGGGGGGACAAACGAAACGCCGGGTATCTCTCGAATCTGGCGGATGGTTGCCTCGTCTACATCGCTGAAGAGTACCGACGCATTCGCTTCGCGCAGCAGACGAATCAAGCGCCCGCCAACACTCCCGGCTCCCTGGACCAGAATGCGCCTGCCTGCAAGAGCAGAGGTACCGAAAAGCTGCTGGCAGACCACGCCGATGCCATGTAAAACGCCGATGGCGGTTGCCGGTCCTGAATCGCCAGCACCGCCCGCCTGAACCGTCCGCCCGAACACATAGGGCGCGCCAGACTCAGCGATGATGTCCATATCGGCGGAAGAGGTGCCGACATCTGGCCCGGTCTGGAACATCCCACCAAGCTGATGGATGAGCGCCCCATAGCGTCGCAGCAAATCGGCCCGCGCTTGCGGGGTAAGGTCCGGCGGCACAGCAATTACGGCCTTGCCACCGCCACGCGACATATCGGCGCAAGCAAATTTGTAGCTCATGCTGCGAGCAAGCTCCAGGGCGTCGGCCATCGCCGCCTCCATTGTGGAGTACGGTTTCATCCGCGTTCCGCCTCCCGCCGGACCCCGGCGTGTAGAGTGAATAGCGATGATGATCCAGGCCCCCGTAGGCCAGTCAAATTCAATGATGATCCGCTCCCCATCCCAGGCTTTCAACAGCGCTTCCACAGAATTGCTCCTTGCTAGCAGGCGTGGTATGTGCTGCTTCTGATGCTCTATGGCATCATAGCAAACGATCAGTCAGGAGTCAAGGGAGGAATCAGCGTGAATGCGCCCGCGCACTCCCTTGCCAAGAGCAGCGCGCACAAGATACCATACGAGTGAGAGCAAGATGGACAAGGAGAACCCATGAGCGTTGATACGTCCGAGGACAATCTGCAAGCTGCGTTGGAGCGTGGCTCTACCCTCCCAGGCACGTGGTACACCGACCCGGCAATCTTCAGGCGCGAGCAAAAGCGCATCTTCCGTCGCACCTGGCAGTATGTAGGGCTGGTTGAGCAGGTTGCCAGACCAGGCGACTATTTCACCGCCCGCATTGATACAGTTCCTATTGTTATCGTGCGCGATGAAGCCAATAAGCTACGGGGGTTCGTAAATGTCTGCCGCCACCGGGGTTCACAGCTTCTGCCCGATGGCTGCGGGAATCGCAAGACGCTGCAATGCAGCTACCATGCCTGGACCTATAATCTTGATGGTTCGCTGCGTGCCGCACCGGGCTCAAAAGATGAGCCTGGCTTCAAAAAAGAAGAGTTCTCGCTTTTAGCCATTCAGGTCGCCACCTGGGGGCCATTCATCTTTGTGAATCTGGACTCGCAGGCGCACCCGCTCACAGAGGTGCTGGGCGAACTCCCGCAGCTAGTTACAGCAACTGGCTTGCCTTTAGATGCGATCAAGCGCCGCGTGCGGCGCACCTATGACATCGCGGCCAACTGGAAGGTGGTGGTGGATAACTATCTGGAATGCTATCACTGTCCCATCGCCCATCCCGCTTTTACCGATCTGATCGACCTGGATCAGTACCATGTCACTGAATATGATTATTTCTCAACACAGACCGGGCCGGTGCGGAACTCTGCCAAAAATGGCGAAGAAAGCAACCTGTATGAAATTGGCGCAGGCGTAGAGGCCGGGTTCTATGCCTACCTCTGGCCGAATTTTATGGTCAATATCTATCCAGGGCCGGGCAATGTCTCGCTCAACCTCATTCTCCCCATTGATGCCCACCATACCCAGGCTATTTACGAATACTGCTTTGTTGATGCCGTGGGCGAAGAAGAGGAACGGGACTTTGTGAAGTTTATCGATCAGGTGCAGGAGGAAGACATTGTGCTGTGCGAATCGGTGCAGCGCGGCCTGCGCTCTGGCTATTTCGAGCAAGGCAAGCTGATGCTTAGCCGCGAAAATGCCCTCCGGCACTTCCAAAAGCTCGTCTATCGCTACATTGCCAGTGAAAGCTACCCCGGCTCCTCGCCCTTAAAAGGCTAGGAAGGAACAACCATGCGTATTGGAGTGATCTTCCCACAGACAGAGATTGGCAACGATCCACTCGCCATCCGCGATTATGCCCAGGCGGTAGAAGCGATGGGCTATCGGCATATCCTGGCATATGACCATGTGCTGGGCGCCAGCACGGCCACCCGACCCGACTGGCGCGGCCCCTATACCAGCGAGACCCCGTTTCACGAACCGTTTGTCCTCTTCGGCTACCTGGCTGGATTGACACGCCAGCTTGAACTCGTGACAGGAGTTATTATCCTGCCGCAGCGACAAACTGCACTGGTTGCCAAACAGGCGGCAGAAGTAGATGTCCTCAGCGGTGGGCGATTCCGGCTGGGCATTGGCGTAGGCTGGAACCCGGTCGAATATCAGGGACTAAATGAAGATTTTCACAATCGCGGCGCGCGCAGCGTCGAACAGGTAGCCGTGCTGCGGGCATTGTGGACTGAACCAGTCGTTACGTTTCATGGGCGCTGGCATCATATTGAAGCGGCGGGCATCAACCCCCTTCCTATTCAACGCCCGATTCCTATCTGGTTTGGCGGCAGCCCGGCGGACCAGATACTCAAGCGTATTGCTCGCCTGGGCGATGGCTGGCTCCCTCAGCTCCCTGATCCACGTAAAGAAGAAACGCGCCAGGCCATTGAACGCTTGCGTGCTTTTACACTAGAGGCCGGGCGTGCGCCTGAAGCGATGGGTATCGAGGCGCGGCTGAGCATCGGCCAGGTTTCGCAAGACTTGTGGGCAACCTATGCCGAAGGCTGGAAGAAGCTGGGCGCAACACACCTGGGCATCAACACAATGGGCGCGGGCCTGGCCTCACCGCAAGCACATATCGATGCGCTGAGGCGGGTCAAAGAGGCGCTTGGATTCTAACAACCGAATGCTATGTTCTGGCAGCGGCAGTGCCGGTAAGCGCTTGAGCCAGCCGCTCAAGCATGCTGGTATAGATGCTCCGCAGCGCCATTGGGGCAAAGGTACGCTCGAAGAAACCGCCAACGCCGCCGCTGCCTTCCCATTCGGTTGTCACTACCACCCTTGACTGCCTACCGCTCGCTGCTGGAATTACTGTCCAGGTAGTCACCAGCGATGAGTCCAGATCGCGCTCAATCAGCGAATGGCCTCCGGGCAGCTCTTCGACCCGCATGTGATAGGCGCGCTCGCGCCTGCCCGCTTGCAGCCGATAACGAATCATGGTTCCGGCGCCTCGCCCGCCTTGCTCCACCCAGTAATCCAGAAAGTTTGGCGTAAGGATAATCGGGCGCTTATCGCGGTAATCGGCCAGGAATGAATAGACCTCCTCAGGAGGAGCGTCAATGCTGCGCTCAACCTCAACATGAATCCGGCTCATATCGCTTCTTCTGCCCTTTCCAGGTATCCTGCCGCTAATGGCAAACATCGGCGCAAAGTGCGCTGCCAGATTTCCGTATTGGGCAAAATAGAAAGCCGCAAGAGCAGTGCCTTGGAACAGCAGCATGACAACGCAGCAGCAAAGCGGCCCCTCATACTGGGGCCGCTTTATCTTATCCTTATTCTGGCAAGCGTTTTCAGGCTTCTTCTACCGTGCCGCCTGTCGCGGCGGTAGGTTCGCTGCCTCCGCTCGCTGGTGCCTGGCCGAGAAACTCATTTAACTGGCCGCGTGCCCCTGCAATGATGGCTCGCAGCCGCGCCAACTTCTCAGGGTCGCCACCGGCTGCCAAGACCGCTCCCATCAAGAGCCGCGCAACTTCCGCACTTTCCTGGCGCAGCGCGCTCAGTTCCGGCTGCGCTTGATGTCCAAAGGGGCCGCCACGCCCATGCCAGTGGTGGCCCCAGCCATGTGGCCCACCGAAGGCTTCGGCGCGCTGATCCTGTTCCGCAAGCGCCTGGCGCCCTGCGTCAGTGATAGTATAGACCTTCTTCCCATCTACGACCTGGCTCGTCACCCAGCCACGATCTTCCATCAACTGCAAGGTGGGGTAGACTGCGCCAGCGCTGGGAGTGTAAAAACCACTGGCCTGCTCTTCCAGTTCTTTAATCATTTCGTAGCCATGCTTGGGGCGCTCGCGGAGCAGCGCCAGCAGGACATACTTGAGATCGCCATGACCAAACATGCGCTGTCCCATATGTCTCCTACCAGGGCCAAAGGGGAAGTGTCGTGCCATATGCCAGACCATTGCACCAAACGGCGGCCCAAAGGGGGGGCGTCTCATTCTCGCCCAGGGTGGTCCAAACTGCGGGCGCTCTGGCCGCGCCCAGGGCTGCCAACCTTCAGGAGCATCATCCTGGTATCTCCCACCCCAGGCAAACGCCGGGCGATCATTAAAATGCCAGCGACCGAACATCGTATTTCCATCCTTTCGGTAAATGTCGTTTCCTGGAGGCCAGGCCACTGTTGAGCCATGCGTCGGAAACGATCTTCTCTAAGATATTTTTCGATATAACAAGATATATCGTATTTTGGGCAAGATGTCAAGAGCATCTCTTCGGAGCAGATGGTATAATAAAATCTATGAATCTCCGCGAACGTGATGCCAGTGCTGAAGAACTGCTGGACGCTCCAGCATTTGACCCGTGCTTGCTGGATCAGAGCCTGCATGACCTTGGCCGCCTCGAGTTCGTATTGGGCTGGACTAATCTGGCTGTCTCAGATGTCGCGCGCCTGGTGGCCCAACAGCAGCTTCATACTTTTTCAGTGCTGGATGTTGCCACCGGAGCAGCCAGTGTGCCAATCGCGCTCGCCCGCTGGGCACGTCGCCAGAAGCTCCAGGTTGAGATTACGGCAACTGACATTAGCGAGCAAGCGCTTGCTGTGGCAGCTATCGACTGCGCTCGTTTCCATGAAATCCGACTGGAGCGGCAAAACGCGCTGGCGCTCACCTATGAGCCACTATCGTTCGATTTTGTCCTCTGCCAGGGGGCGCTGCACCATTTCGCTCCCGATGCAGCGCAAATGCTGCTGAGAGAATTGGCGCGAGTCGCCAGGCGTGCTGTCATCGTAACCGATCTCAAGCGAAGCCTGCTGCTCTACCTGGGGACCTGGCTGCTCATGCACACGCTTGTCTCTCATCGGGTGACCCGCCACGATGGCCTTGCCTCAATACGCCGCGCCTATATCCCCCGCGAAGTGCGCGCTCTGGCAGAGCAAGCTGACTTGCACCCAGCAACAGTCCGCACCACATTCCCATTTTTTCGGCAGGTTCTCATCTGGCAACGTTGAAATTTCACACAATGCCAGTCAAGAAACCGGCTATCGGGCTGATTGCAGACCTCTGGCTCCTGGACCAGATAGCCATAGTCCCTGTTTTCTACCATCAAGCCGTAGGAGATTGCACACCCGCCGCGCTTTGGGAGGTCTGCGGTGCCAGTGCCCAGTGCCGCGTTGAACGATTGATAAACAGGTAGTACACGGCCAGCGCCCCGCTGTAGACGATAGCAATCACATAGACAATCAGGCTGGGTGCGTGGTCGGAGGGCACATCGGCAAAGTGCCGCAAAAATGGGATAATCAAGATCAGATCATAGCCCAGAAAGCCCAGCAGTTGTCCTCCAGCGTTATCCCAGCGAGGATAAAGCAGGCCATAGATAAAGTAGCAGGCTGCTCCAAGAAATGCCCAACCAATAATTACCGAAGTCTCCGGGCGCAGCGACCAGGGGAAAATCGTGGGGCTTTTCAGGAGCAGAGAGACACCAGCAAAGATCAGCATCACCACAAAAATCAGGAACGAGACGCGCACTGGCAAGGGTGTGGGTCGGCGATCCTGGATGGGGGCGCGCCGAATCAGCCAGTATAATACGGCAAAGCAGAGCAGCGAAACCACACAAAAGATGGCAAAAGACTGGACCGCGCTGTTCCCCTGCGCCACTTGCAGCAGATAGGCGCTGATGCCGCCGGTTGCCACCGCCAAATTGATGGCGCCTCCCTTGGCAGCGCCCAGCGACCCGGAGAGCGCCACCCAGAGAACGCCTCCGCCGATGGCGACCGCGTAAGAGGAAAGAAACACATAGGAGAGATAGGAATCCGGCCAGGGCCACAGGTTGACCACCCAGGAGAACTGCACGTAGAACCCAAGTCCCAGGGCCAATAAGAGGATCGCCAGAATCAGGAACAGCACGCGCGCCAACGTTTGCATACCGCCTCCTCTTGCCTGATGAAGAAATCTGCCAGTAGTGTGTTTGCTGGCTCTCATCAGCAAGTGTACCTGAACCGGGCGGCCTCTTCATGCGTAGAATTACCTATTTCTGGCCGGACAGGAAGAGCGTTCCTCTGCTGCGCTGGTGTGATAGACTGGAGGAAGAGCAAGACATCGATCTGAGAGAAAGCGAGGGAGCGATGGCTCATAATCTCCTGGCGCCCTGGGCAAAACGTGTGCCCGACGCACCCTATCCTCACGGCGGGCGTGCGACTCGTCTGGGTCATCTGGCCCAAAACAAAGCAGATTGATGCCTGGCTCCCCGACAAACCAGACCTGGACAGGACGCTGAATATCAGCGATTCGCTGGATGGGTTGGATGTCGTCTCAGGTTTCTCCTATGCCCTGGCAGACCTTTTTGCGTGAACGCTCTGCCTATGCCCGCCGCTGGCGCTTGAAGAACGCCAGCAGATCATCGACGCCCAGGGTGTTGGGCACATCGGCGGGCATCAGCCATCCCTTACGCGCGATAGAGACGCCATAGCGCATATCGGCCAGGCCGCCGGGATTGTGCGCGTCGGGACAGATCGGAATCTTCACCCCATGCTCTTTGGCCCGCCGCAGCCAGCGCCAGTCCAGGTCCAGCCTCAAGGGGTTAGCGTTAATCTCGATACACACGCCCAGTTCTCCCGCGCGATCAATCACCGCCTCCATATCCAGTCCATAGCCATCGCGGCTCAGCAGGATACGCCCCGTCGGGTGCCCGATAATGCTTGTGTACGGATTCTCGATGGCGCGCAGCAGGCGCCTGGTCTGTTCTTCCGGCGACAGATGGAAGAGGCTGTGAATGGACGCGACCACAAAATCAAACGTCTTGAGCGTCTCTTCTCCATAATCCAGCGTTCCATCGCGCAGAATATCGCACTCTGTCCCCTTCAGGATGCGGAAACGCCCTGCGTATTCTTGATTGAGCCGGTCGATCTCCTCCTGCTGGCGCTTCACCGCGTCCTCGTTCAGCCCGCCCGCGTAGGCCGCCACCTTGCTGTGGTCGCAGATGCCGATATATTCATAGCCCAGCTTGATCGACGCCTCGGCCATCTCTTTGATGCTCACCTGCCCATCGCTCCAGGTGCTGTGGCAGTGCAGCACACCGCGCAGGTCTTTTTCCGTTACAAGCGGATCCGGCAGGCGATGCTCCAGCGCCGCCTGAATCTCGCCGCGATCCTCGCGCAGTTCCGGTTCGATATAGTCCATGCCCAGCGCGGCATAGAGTTCCACTTCATCGTGGATAGGCAGGCGCGTCTCGCCCCGGAAGATGCCCCACTCGCTCACCTTCATCCCGTGATCCTGCGCGTAGCCGCGCAGCGCCACATTATGTTCCTTGGAGCCGGTGAAATGGTGGAGCATCGTCGGATACTCCTCATCGGTGCAAAGCCGCAGGTCCATCGCAATCCCCGGCGCCAGTACCACGCTGGATTTCGTCTCGCCCTTGCTGGTGATCGCCACCACATTAGGCATGGTGGTGAAAGCATCCATAATCGGGCCACGCTGGCTATCGTCGGTCACGCTGGCGACTACATCAATATCTTTGACGACCTCTTTATGGCGGCGCAGACTCCCGCCAATCGAGATACGCAGGATGCCCGGCTGCTGCTTCAGCAGCGCGACAATCTGCTCCGCCTCGGTCTCCGCCACCGGATAGAGGTAATGATCTTGATGCTGGCTGAGAAACTGGATGCCGCGCAGGATATTATCCTGCGTCTTCTTGCCAAAGCCTGGCAGTCCCGCGACCTTATTCGCCTGACACGCTTGCTCCAGATCGGTGATCGAGACGACGCCCAGCGCGTCATGAATCTGCTTGATGCGCTTTGGCCCCAGGCCAGGAATGCGGAGCATTGCGCGCAGCCCGGCTGGAATCTCGGCGCGCAGATCGTCGTAGAGCTTCATGCGCCCTGTCGTCACCAGTTCGGTAATATCGCGCGTCAGCCCTTCACCCAGGCCAGGTGTGCCTTTCAGCCGGTTGGCGCGCACCAGTTCATCCAGGTCGCCATCCAGCCCGCTCACTACCCGCGCAGCGTTTTGATACGCCCGCGATTTGAAGGGGTTCTCGCCCTTCAATTCCAGCAGGCTGGCAATCTCTTCTAAGATCGAGGCAACAGCAGTTTTCTCCACAAAACCCCTTTTTCTTGCTTTTCAACCCACAATAGCCCGCCTTCCCCTTCCCTTCTTTCTCCAACCAGCAGCGGTGAAAGAAGTGACGAAAGAGCGTCGTCCAGGTTTCTCATAGTTTCCTATTCGAGTACCAGCGATCATTGTGGCATCTGATCCAGGGCACCGTCAAGAGAACATGCTGCTCGCTACCCCTCCAGCAGAAGGGTTTCCGGGTCCTCGAGCAGTTCTTTGACGCGAACCAGGAATTGCACAGCCTCGCGGCCATCTACAATGCGATGGTCGTAGGAGACAGCGACATACATCATAGGCCGAATCACAACCTGCCCGTTCAAGGCGATAGGGCGCTCCTCGATCTTGTGCATGCCTAGAATGCCAACTTGCGGTCCATTCAAGATGGGCGTCGAGAGTAATGAGCCAAAGACGCCGCCGTTGGTGATGGTGAATGTGCCACCCTGAAGTTCCGGCAGTGTCAGCGCGTTCTCGCGGGCGCGTTTGGCGAGATCGGCAATCTCGCGCTCAATCTCGGCAAATGTCTTGCGGTCAGCATCGCGCACTACCGGCACAACCAGCCCTTCTTCCGCGCCAACGGCGATCCCGATGTCATAGTAATACTTCAAAACCATTTCGTCGCCTTGAATCTCGGCGTTCAGGCGCGGGAAGGCTTTGAGCGCGCCAACGACGGCCTTGGTGAAGAAGGACATAAATCCCAAAGACACGCCGTGCCGCTCTTTGAAGCTGTCCCTGCGGCGCTTACGCACCTCCATGATAGCGCTCATGTCGATCTCGTTAAAGGTCGTGAGCATAGCAGCCGTGTGCTGCGCCTGCACAAGCCGCTGGGCAATTGTCTGGCGGCGGCGCGACATACGCACGCGCTCTTCCCGGCGCGTGGGCGCGGCACGAGGAGTGCCCAGAGATACACCTGAAGGAGCCGGAGATTCCACGAAGCCCGCCTTCGTGGGCTGCAATGCAGGGGACGCAGTGGACACCGAGGGAGGGGGAGGAGTCCACGCAGGCTGGCTTGATGGCTGAACCCCCAGAGGCACGGCCTCAATCGCCTGTGCAGGTGAGGTTGCTTGAGGCGCTGAACGCTCCAGGTAATCCAGCACATCCTCTTTGGTGAGGCGTTCATGTATCCCTTCTGGTTTGATCTGCGAGAGGTCCAGATGATGCTCAGCAGCGATACGCCGCGCCAGTGGTGTGGCAGCTATCTGCTCGGCTGGCGCCGCTTGTGGCGTGGCCGACAGTGTGGGAGCAGCAGATTTTTCAGCAGCGGGCGCGGGCTGGGTGGCGGCGGCCTCCCTGGCCGCTTCTTCCGCAATCACCGCCAATACATCGCCAATGCCGACGGTCTCGCCCTCCTGCCTGAGAATCTTCTGAAGAATACCCCCTTGTTCGGCAAAAATCTCCTGGTTGACCTTATCGGTCTCCAATTCCACCAGAACTTCACCCTGAGCTACAGGCTCGCCTTCCCGCTTGTGCCAGGCAGCAACCGTTGCCTCAACAATCGATTCTCCAAGAGCCGGAACACGAACCTCAATTGACATGGCGACCTCCGCGTTGCCTCGCTGGCGTCCTGAGAGTGAACGCCTGAGTGATAAGGCGCTGCTGTTCAGCCTGATGCAATTCGACCAAGCCTTCTGCTGGGCTGGCACGCTCCGGGCGGCTGACGAGGCTCAACTTGATACTACGATTGGCAAGGGATTGGAGCTTTGGTGCCACAAAGGTCCAGGCTCCCATATTTTCCGGCTCCTCCTGCACCCAGACAAGCTCGCGCAGATGCGGATAACCAGCCAGCACCTGCGCCAGTTCCGCATCTGGGAAAGGATAGAGCAACTCAATGCGAACGACGGCGACCTCTTCTGTCTGGGCACGCGCCGGGCTGGTCAGCAGATCAATGGCAACCTTGCCAGTGCAAACCACGACCCGCGTGATCGTATCCGCATGAGCGCGAGCGGCCTGGTCATCAATAACCGCCTGGAACGTGCCTGATGCCAGCTCTTCCAGGCGCGCCGCCGAGTGTGGATGACGCAGCAGGCTCTTAGGCGTCATGATAATCAGCGGGCGCGGATCGCAGCGCAAATACGCAGCATGCAGCCGCAGAAGGTGAAAATATTGCGCGGCAGTCGAGCAATTAGCAACGCGCAAATTATCCTCAGCAGCAAGCTGAAGGTAGCGCTCCAGGCGCGCGCTGGAATGCTCCGGCCCCTGGCCCTCATAGCCATGTGGCAGCAGCAGCGTCAGCGATGGTTCTTGCCGCCATTTGGCGCGGGCCGACACGATAAACTGATCGATGATCACCTGCCCGGCATTGGCAAAATCTCCAAACTGCGCTTCCCACAAGACCAGCACGCCGGGCGCGTGAATGCTGTAGCCATATTCAAAGCCCAGCACGCCTGCCTCCGAGAGCGGGCTGTTGTAGATAGCAAACGAAGCGCGATTGCTGGAAAGATGCTGGAGCGGGACGTACCTTGCGCCCGTCCGCTCATCGTGCAGCACAGCATGCCGGTGGCTGAAAGTGCCGCGCTCGGTGTCCTGGCCGGTCAGGCGAATGGGGATGCCTTCAGCCAGAATGGAAGCAAAGGCCAAAGCCTCAGCTTGCCCCCAATCGATGCCGCCTTCCGGGCCAAGCGCCATGCGATAGCGCTGAAGCAGGCGCTCCAACTTGGCATTGGGCGTGAAACCTGCCGGGCGGGTGAGCAATTCCTCAGTCCATCGAGTCAACTGTTCGGCAGATGCAGGCGGCAACTCTCTAAAGCCACCGTAGCGCCCATTGGTTTCGCCCGGCTGTGCGCTCACACCATCAGCACTGCCCTGCTCGACCTCGCGCTTCGCTTTGTCCAGGCGGGCAAAGACCGTCTGGATCATCTCCTCAGCGGCATCAGACGAGATAACACCTTCCTGCTCCAACTGCGCGGCATAAAGCGCGCGCACGGTCGGGTGCGCACGAATAACTTCATACATGCGCGGCTGGGTGAAGGCTGGCTCGTCGCCCTCATTATGCCCCCAGCGCCGATAGCCAACCAGTTCCACCAGAATATCCCGATGCCAGCGGTCACGCCAGGCATACGCCAGACGCGCCGCCGTCAGACAGGCTTCTGGATCATCCGCGTTGACATGGACAATAGGAATCTCAAAGCCCTTCGCCAGATCACTGGCAAAATGAGTAGAGCGGCCCTCTTCGGCCTCCGTTGTGAAGCCAAGCTGGTTGTTGATAATAATATGAATAGTGCCGCCAGTGGTATAGCCAGGCAGGCGCCAGAGGTTCAGCGTTTCAGCCACAATGCCCTCGCCGGGAAAAGCAGCGTCACCATGAATGAGGAGAGGCAGCGCGCGATCTATGTCCTGAGCTGGAAAGCCAGGCTGTTCGCGGTCCTCCTGCGCGGCACGCGCCATGCCTTCAGCAACCGGATTGATGAATTCCAGATGGCTGGGGTTGGAAGCCAGGTAAAGCCGAATGCCAACAGCCGCACCCTCACGATGGAACCGCTCGGCGCCAAGGTGATACTTTACATCGCCAGTCCAGCCATCATCGGTCAGTTCCGAGGCGGCGGTATGCTCTTCATGTTTGGGGTGCAGAAACTCGGCCAGGATAGCGGTGTAGGGCTTTTCGAGAACATGTGCCAGCACGTTCAAACGACCACGATGCGCCATCCCCATCACCACCTCGCGCGTGCCGCGCTCCGCCGCATAGTGAATGATCTCATCCAGCATCGGCACCAGCGCGTCGGAGCCTTCAATCGAAAAACGCTTCTGGCCGGGGAAAGTCTGATGCAGATAGCGCTCGAACGCTTCAACTTGTGAAAGTCGCTCTAGCAGCCAGCGCTTTGTAGCAGCATCGAGCGGCTGGCGATACAATCCAAGGCCCACCGCGTCGCGCAGCCAGCCACGCTCAGCAGGACTCTTGACCTGATCGAACTCATAACTGATCGTGCCGGAATACATAGCGCGCAGGCGGTTGATAGCTTCCAGCGCGTTACGCGCTCCCTCGGCAGCGTGCCCGCCAACGACATCTGGCGGAATCACCGCCAGGTCTGCTTCACGGATGCCATAGGTTTCCGGCAACAACGCTGGATCACCCGGCGGCGGTGTGCCCAGCGGGTCAAGATGCGCTCCTAGATGGCCGCGCGAGCGGATGCCATGCGCCAGCGCAGTCGCACCAATCACTTGCTGGACCGTACACGTTGGCTGCCCCACAGGTGCGGTGCTGACCATAACGCCGGATACCGCCGACCTTTGGGCGATAACCGCTCCATCAGGCGACCAGCTATCGAAAAATGCGCGTGTTTCCGGGTCAACGGAGGCCGGATTGCGCTGATAGCGCTCGTAGAGTTCCAGCACATAGCCAGCATTTGGCCCATAGAACGCAGCTAACGTATCCTGCATCCCAAAGCCCTCTTTTTCTTTCGATCAGGGTCTTGCCTCGATTGTCCGCTCTCTTTTACATTATATTCCGGTGCTGCCTGATGCGCCAGCAATCGGTTTATCTGGTCGCAAGATACCCGCGAATACCACGCTAAGGCATTACTGGATGCTTGCCATATAGCTGTAAGGGAAGGAAGGTCTTGGAGGGAACAGGATCGATGCTACATGCTTCCAAGCAAGACGTGTGGGATCATGATACGATAGGGAAAGTATATGGAAGAGTTAACATACCTGGATAGAGTTCTTCACCTCCCCCAGTCCCAGGCGCCTTTGGGGTCCGGCGCTTGCCTGGACGGGTGAGGAAGCGAGCAATCCAGCACAGAAGGCGACGAGAAGGAGAACACATGCCAGATTCACAACCTGTTTCTTCCTCCTCTGCATCCCTGCAAGAAATTGTACGGACAGAACTCGCAGAGACCAGAAGCGACTTTCTAGCTCTACTTGCCTCTCTCTCAGAGGCCGACTTGCAGCAGAAGAGCGTCATGTCCGCCTGGACGGTCAAAGAATTGCTGATTCACATCGTTTTCTGGCTGAGGCAAACTCCTGGCACCGTCAGGGTGGTGCGCACCGGCTGGGGCATCCGCAAAATCCCCACATCCCTGTTCGACTGGCTCAATCTGTGGCTGACACGTTTAGCGGCCTGGCGACAAACCCGCCAGTCCATTCTGGCTCGCTACGAACGCGCCTATCAAGCCACTCTGCGGCTGGTCGAGGACATCGGACCGGATGAATGGAACCAAGGGGCCTCCTTTGGGGGGCCGTTCCACGGGGAATATCGAACCATCGAGATCATTATTCGCTCCCATCGCACCCATTTCCAGCAGCACGCAGCGGAGATCCGCCAAAGCCTTTCCCGCCCGTGAAGAGTCCTCTGGCTGTGTATGGAAGAGTAATAAAGAAGGACGGAATGCGTGGGAGCCCCGATTACCCTAGACAAATTAGATCCGGCATCCCTTACCGAACCGCGTCAACGCTATGAAGCAACGCCCAATGTGGAAAGCCGAACCCTGTATTAGATGATCCTGCCAAGGAGGAATTGATGTCGATTATCGGTGCCACCCTGCATGTTATCATCAAACGAGCCTGGTATCGGCGCATGGTGCTGCTGCCTACCGCATTGGGTGCGCTAGGGGCTATGACACTCCTTGCCAGCGTACCACTCTTCGCCAATCGGGGTACTGACATCGCCTTGCAGCAGAACCTCCATGCACCAGGCTCCTTGGTGAGCCGCAACCTGGAGATCATCTACCCATCGCGAGCGATGACGACGAATATCTACGATCAAACGAATGACTATGTCTCCACTTCCATTGTGCAAACCCTGGGCAGCGCGCTGGTTCCCTCCGCCCCGCTGCGCAGTGGAGAAACCGGGAGTCTGGTTCTCTCTCTTTCGGGAGAAGCTCATACACCGCAGCAGCCCCTGGGTTCTACGATGCTCTGGTTCTCCAGCAGCATGAACAGCACCCATCTCCGATTGCTCCAGGGGCGTTTCCCTTCCTCCCATCTTCTGGGAATCACGTCCACGCCTCGGGGGGTGGCCTATGATATTGAGGCCATCGTTGCGCCTGAGTGGGCTGCGCAATTTCATCTGAAACTCAATACTGTTGTAGAGGTCGCTGATGCGGATGCGCTCGATCTCCATCTGAATTTCAAGCCTTTTTTGCGCGTGCATATTGTGGGATTTTTTCAGCCAAAAAGCCTGCAAGACCCGGCTTGGTTTGATGACCTTGATCCTTTCACTCCACCGAGTGGCTTCAATGATGCTTTGCCTCCCATGCCGATTTGGGTCAACCAGACGACCTTTACGGAGCGTATTCCCCTTATCTTTCCTGATGCCAACTTCTCTTATCTCTGGTTCTTCCCACGACATGCGCAATGAGTTTGCAGAGGAGTTTCTAGCCGCCTTCATCTGGAGTTCACGCCGATCAATCATCTGTGGGCAACTTCCTTGCCTTGCCTCTGATCTTTTTCGTTAACTTGAACGGTT